>ERZ650918.2423-NODE-2423-length-12930-cov-2.930485_pt1 | contig 12930 bp, 6 predicted proteins | sample MGYA00514758_ERZ650918 | MGnify/ENA metagenome assembly ERZ650918 | reverse complement strand
GTCTGTTCTCGATACGGCGTCCTTTTTCAATCATTAAAATTTTCAGGTCTTTGTTGGCATGGATCAGTTCATATGCACAGAAAATACCAGAAGGACCTGCCCCAATAATAATCACATCATAATTTTTCATGTAGTTTTCTCCTTGTTATAAAATGCTTTTTTACAGTTTTTTGCACTGTAAAATGGCTTACTCGTTCTGTTTGCTTTGCAAACTTTTTGAGTATAATAAACTATTTTTCGTTTGTCAATCCTATTTTCAAAAATTGTTGAAGTAATAAATTGTTGAAATAAGTAACCATTCAGCCCCCATTCGTAAGTTTATGAAAGCTGCCTTGGTTTGAATCGTTACAAACCTAAGCTTCCACGATCAGATATCTGCCATCCGGGAGGGCAAAAACTTCGCTTGCCTCCTCCAGATCCCTGAGTGACATTCCCTCGATATCAGCCCCCTGATCTTCGAAATAAGCTTTTACCTCTTTCAGATTCATACAGACGACCGCCATGCAGTCCTCTAAAAATTCCTCTGCCTCTTCCATTGTCTCTGCCACTGGCTCCGGCAGAAGCTGTTCCTGATGTGCCAGAAAATATTCTAAACATGTCTCATCATATTGCATTTTATTTGCTCCTCTCCTCATATGTGTTGTTGATAATTTCTAAATTTTAATTTAGGATCTACGAGAATTTAGAAATCATCCAATCTACTATTTCATGCAGTTTACCATAGATAGGGATCGATTCCAAGCTTTTGCAGCTCCTTATAAATGCGTGCAACCGGAAGTCCGACCACATTATTGTAATCACCTTCAATCCCTTCAATATAAATGGCACATTTTCCCTGGATCCCATAGGCACCGGCTTTATCCATCGGCTCTCCGGTCGCCACATAACGGTCGATCTCAGGTTCCGACAACGGCTTCATGGTAACTTCTGTTTTCTCGTAAAAGGTATGTGCGCCCGCTCGTCCGTTTTTATCCAGAAACACAAACGTAACGCCTGTATACACGGCATGTTTTCTTCCCGACAGAAGTGTGAGCATCCGCTTTGCATCGGCTTCATCTTTCGGCTTTCCAAGGATGGTATCATCACATGCAACGACGGTGTCTGCCCCGATCACTAAGATATCCTGCGGTGTCATCAGTTCCCCATGTCCGCTCTCATATGTTTTTACCATTGCTGCGACCTCTGTCGCTTTCTGCTCGGAAAGCTCCATCACAACCTCCTCCGGCGCGCTTTTCGAGATAACTTCCTCCCCTTTCGCCGGGCAGATTTCAAATTCCAGTCCGATCTGTTCTAACAATTCTTTTCTTCTCGGCGATGCCGAGGCAAGTATGATCTGTCCCATAAATTTCCTCACTTAACCGTTTACTTTATCTTGACAAGACACCGTTTTTTGAAAAATGAAATGCCATAGCATAGAATCTGATCATAATCATCTTCATACTCCTTTGCATACAGACGTTCATCTATCTGTTGCAACGCAGTATTACATGTACTTTCCAGTTTTTCCTGATTTTTCGTGTATTTTGCTTCAAAAATCGCAACACGTCCATTAACCGGATCATATACGACCACATCACTACGCCCTTCGCCATGCTCCTTATTCGAATCCACCATATATCCGGCACCTGTAAAGATTCCTGCAAGAAACGCATGATAAAAATCCTCTTTATAATCGTGATAACTGATTGTGCGTCGTAAAAGAATATTCATTTCTTTTGTCAGATTCACACTGTCACCATTCCACACTGCATCAAACAATAAAGTCCGATTCCATTTTCTGGTACTGTCATCAAACCACTGTATAACCGTCGTTTCAAATATATCCCTGATTTCTTCATTCGGTATCATAAGTGCAATCGCACCGTCAGGCAGCACCTCATCCGTTTGTTCATTCCGCGCTTTTGTGAGGTATCCTGTCAGATACAGCATACTCCACAGGTTATCCTCCGAAGAATGTAAATAATCGTAAGTCAGATTTTCATCCACACGCTGAACAATTGTTTCTCCAGCCATTAAATTTTCCAGCTTCTTCGTGATGCTGCTTCCTGAATGATCGATAAAAGAACGGATAATTGCATTATCGCTGGTATTTTTCCAATAACTGACCGGCTTAGCCTGTGGATTGTGCTGCAGCTCCAGCAGATAATTCATCACATCCCACGGACAATAAACATCAAAGTCACCAAAGTGATATCCGTCATACCATTTTCGGATATTTTCCGCCTGATCTTCTGTCTCTGCATCTGCTAAAATCTGATCCACCTCGCTCTGGACAAAGCCAAAGTATTCATTTAGGCGTGAATCTGTGATAGTGTCAGACACAAAATTATTGGTTCCTGTAAAAATACTTTCTTTAGCAATTTTCAGACATCCTGTGACAACCGCAAAACAAAGTGCCTGATTATCTTTCAAAGCCTGCAATAGTCCTTTCATGACATCTAACATCTCGTTGTAGTAACCATGCGCATTTGCCTTTGCAACCGGAACATCATACTCATCTATCAAAAGTACTACTGCCTTACCATAATGCTGCTGCATCATAGTCGTCAAAAGAACAAGACTGCTTTTCACTTCTTTTTCCGAACCACATCCATGCGCAATATTTGTAAACGTTTTCTTTTGAAACTCCGTTACATGACTGTCTTCAAGCAGATAAAGATGTTTGTTATATAGATCGGCAAACACCATTGTCAGCATATCGTATGCACTTGTAAAGTTCAGACCATCCACCTGCCGGAATGATACGGAAACCGTCGGACATTGATTCATCCACTTGCTGCATAATTCACTCTGGCGTGCAATCTCAAGACCTTCAAATAGTTTCCGACTGTTTTTTCGAATATCAAAAAAGCTTTCTAGCATACTCATTCCGAGTGTTTTTCCAAATCGACGTGGTCGGGTGATCAACGTCACTTCTGCTTCTGTTTTGAGAAGTTCCTCGATCAGACCAGTTTTATCAACATAATAAAATCCATTATTGCGGATTTTTTCAAAATTAGAAATACCAACCGGGATGTTTAAGGCTTTCATTTTTGCGACTCCTTCCTCCGTTCTCATGATTTCTATGATACCATGAATCACTTATGCACACAAGAAAATATCGTCTGATTGCTCTATATGATCGCTCTATACGAAAATCACCGGAATCATTAAGACTCCAGTGATCTTCGTGCATACATTTATTCAATTGAAATCAGCTTTTCTAACCGGAACGAGTAGATCAGAATCTCCTTCACCTTCAGTTTCCGGGTGGCAAAAACCCGCTCCAACGCATCCGCATAAAGCTTTAACTGTGTCTCATAACGGTCAATCAGCTCCTGCGCAGTATCCACACGATCTGTCTTATAATCCAAGACTGTGATTCCGTCATCCTCAATCCAGAAAACATCAATGATTCCCTGAATTAAAGTTAAATCTTCCTCATGCATATGATTTTCCTGCGACACATTTTCTGACATGATTTCCTGTTGTGCATTTTCAGTCTGCGCTTCATTTTCTATCATCTGCGCACCTGCCCCAAAGCCATATCTTTCCAGTTCCTCTTCCGTAAATCCCATGACAAATGGTTTCTCACGGTAAAGTGCTCCCCCGCGCTGTGCGAGAGCCATCCGCTTTCCTGTTTCCGAGGAAACAAAATCTGCCACGGTCTGCTCTCTCACAAGTGCACGCATATCCGCAGTGATTTTCTCCTCTTTTTCCATAGCTTCCATCTGTTCATATACACTTTTTTCTGAGGCAAAATCGTAGCACTCCATGACGCGGTGCACTGCGGTTCCTCTCAACGCACCACGGTTTGCTGTATTTGATTTTATTTTCTGTTCTGCTTTACTTTCTGCTTCCTGCCCTGCATCCTGTGCCTTATTTTGTGCCTCCTGTTCCACACTTCCCTGTCTCTGGATAAAAAGAGGAATCGTTGGTGTCACAGGTTCTTCCAAAAATGCCGGGATGGTCTCCTCCTGCTCTGCCTCAAATTTTTCACGCATTGCACGATGCTTTAATTCAGACACGGAATATTTGTTTTTCCGCAAAATATCTGTCTGATATGGATAACGCTGCGAAAACCGCCGCTTCAACTGCCCGACCAGCTGTGGATCCGCCGCTTTGATCTCCCCGATCCGCTCTGTCAGGTTTTCATTTTGCTCTAACTGGTTTTCCACTTCGTCTAAGACAAGCTCTGCCGCTTCCACGATCCGAACCGGGTATTTGTCCCCATAGGAAAGCACTGCCGGAAGTATCCAGTCCAGATAACCGGAAGCCCCTTCTCTTGTAAGGTAGGAAAGCGGTCTGTCTGCTGCTTTCGAAAGATTCGCCTGCTGTCTGTAAAATTCCAGTTTTTCGGCTGCATCTTTTAAGGTTCCGGTGAGAATGAGCTTTTCTTTTGCACGGGTTAAGGCAACGTAAAGTACACGAAGTTCCTCGCCGAGATTTTCCAGCTCGATCTGCTTTGCAATCGCCTTCTTTGCGATAGTCGGTGATTTGATACGCTTTTTTCCGTCCATGTAGTCAAGACCAATACCAAGTTCCGGGTGAAGCACCATTTTGCTCCGTGTGTCCTGTTTATTGAAATTTTTGCCCATACCGCTCACGATCACAATTGGGAACTCAAGACCTTTGCTCTTATGGATACTCATAATTCGGACAACGTCCTCGTTTTCCCCGACCATGTCTGCCTCACCGAAATCCACATCATATTTCTGCAGTTCATCAATGTAACGCACAAAGTGAAATAGTCCCTTGTAACTCGTTTTCTCGTAGGCTGCGGCTTTTTCCAAAAGCATGTTTAAATTCGCCGTTCTTCTGTTTCCTGCCGGCATTGCCGCCACATAATGACCGTATCCGGTCTCGCGCAGGATGATCTCGATCAGCTCATGGATCGGAGTGTCCGGGACGAGCTGCCGTAATTGCTTGTATTTTTTATAAAATTTGAGTAATTTCCAGTGAGCGGTTATCTCTATATGATTTTCTGTTTTCTCATCCGCGTTTCTTCCCTGCTTCTGATCTTCCTCTGAATTTGAAATTTCTATTTGCCCGCCCTCTTCATAAAGTCCTTCTGCCAGTTCGAGCACCGCTTCATGAAAAGGCACACTGCCATCTTCAAGCCTTAACACTGCAAGTTCCTCATCGGTAAGCCCAGCCATCGGAGAGCGGAGCACTGCCGCCATCGGAATATCCTGTCTTGGGTTATCCAAAAGCCTCAGCATGGACAGTACTGTCTGCACTTCCACCGTGGAAAAATATCCGGTCGAAGAAACCGTGTGCGCCGGGATTCCATTCTCGTTCAACACTTCCACAAGGGAATCCGCCCAGCCGGACAGACTGCGGAGCAAAATTACAATATCGGAGTAATGCGCCGCCCGAAGTGTTCCGGCTGCCTTGTCCGTGACCGGCTGCGTTTTCATCAGATGCTTGATTTCTTCTGCCACAATTTTCGCTTCCAGTGTCTTTTTATCCGTAAGTTCGGTGTCCTCCAATAATTCGTCGTTGCTGTCTGCAAGCAGGATCTCCGGGATGAAGTCCGCGCTGACAGGATAGCTTGCCCCCGGATACAGTGCAGCCTCCGCGTCATACTCCACATTTCCAAGACTCCGCGCCATAATTTTATAAAAAATATCGTTTGTGCAGGTCAAGACTTCCTCTCTGCTTCGGAAGTTTTTGTGCAGGTCGATACGCTGCGTGGTGCTCTCTTCCAGCGAATAGGAATCGTATTTTTTCATGAAAAGTTCCGGTCTTGCGAGACGGAACCGGTAAATACTCTGCTTTACATCCCCGACCATGAAAATATTATTTTCCCCACGCTCCTCTCTGGAAATGGAGCGAAGCAGTGTCTCCTGCACTTCGTTGCTGTCCTGATACTCGTCGATCATGATCTCCTCAAAGGTATCCCGGAACTCTTCCGCAGTCTTTTTCGCCTTCTCCGTCTCCTCATCCACAAGGATCTGCAATGCAAAATGTTCCACATCATGAAAATCCACCAGATTTTTCCGGCGTTTTGCGGCTGCAAACTCATCTGCAAACTGCTTTGTGAGACGGACAACCTCCTCTAACATCGGCTCCGTGCGCTCTAACTGCTCGATCATCATCTCCGGCGAACAGAAAAAATATTGTCTGCAGATCTTTTTCACCACATCCTTCGCCTGTTCCCTGAGGCTTTTCACCAGTTCTAATTTATCGGGATCTCCCTCAAAACCTCTGCTACTCGCAAGTCTGTCGTATTTGATATCGGAAAGCGCCACGGACAGTTCACAGAAAGATGTTAGTTTTGACAAACTCTCATATTTTTCCAGATCGCTTCGCACCGCTTTCTCATACATATCCGGTCCGTCATCCTGCTGTGTGACCGCAAGCGCCTGCTTTAGGAGCTGTTCGCAGTCTTTTAAGACAAAGCGGATGTTTTGCGTGAGCGGAGCAAGCCATTCTGCGCGGTCTAACTCCTCCCTGTTTTCGATGCGGTAGATTCCCACAAAGGAATCCAGCCATTTTTCCGGCCACGGATAACTTCTGGAAAACTCATATAACTGGAGGATCATCTCATTTAATGCTGCATCCGTCCGCCCCGATGCATAGCCCTCCACAAAATCGGAAAATGCTTCCGAAGGCTCTTCATAGTTTTGCTCTAAAACTTTGCCAAGGACATCCTCGCGCAGCAATTTTAACTCACCCTCATCCCCGATACGGAAATTCGGTTCCAGATCGATCTCATGAAAATGATTGCGCACCACGTACAGACAGAAGCTGTCGATGGTCGTGATCTGTGCATTGTGAATCAGGGTCAGCTGTCTTAACAGATGCTCATCCCCCGGCTGTTCATCTAACGCTTTCTCGATCGCATTTCCGATCCGCTCCCGCATCTCTGCCGCAGCCGCATTGGTAAATGTCACGATCAGCAGATGGTCAATGTCGACCGGATGATTTTTGTCTGTTATGATTTTCACGATCCGCTCTACTAAAACAGCGGTCTTTCCAGAACCTGCTGCCGCAGATACCAATATATTTCGATTTCTTAAGTCAATGACCTGCTGCTGCTCTGTGGTCCATGAAACTCCCATATTTCTCACTCCTGTTATTTACTGTTCCTGCTTTTCGTTTTCCATACGCTTTAATATCTCGTCTGCGCTGTCAAATTTTTCCAGTTTATGATAGGAATAACCCGGCATCCGGGTGTCAAAACCGCAGACGGTATGGTATGGACAGTAATCACAGCCACTTTTTCCGTCCAGCGAGTATGGATGAATCGAAATATCTCCGGCAAAGATTTTTTTCCCGGTCTCTTTGATTTTCTCCTGTACATAATCAGACATCACAGAAAAATCGTAAGTACTGGCAACCTTGGAAGTTGCTTTTAAGCTTCCGTCCGTTTTTTTTCCGATTGGGATGACCGAAGAATTTCCGGCAAAATCTGAATCCATCGCCTCATAGATTTCCGGATCATCGTTCACCAGACCATTTAATTTTAACTGCTCCAAAACACTGTTTCGTATTTCTGCCTCTGTCTCATTTCCAAGTCCGTCTACTATCGGATTTTGAATGTGATAGTAGAAAATACCCGCCGGTTCCGCTTTTTTGCCCGGATGGCGTTTTTCCTCTAATTCTAATGCCGCATTCATATAGACCACAAGCTGTAATTGTAGTCCGTGATACAGATTGACGAGTGAAAAACTCGTGTTTCCCGATTTATAATCAATAATCTTCACATAAACTTTATCCGACGTCTCGTAAGTGTCCACACGGTCAATCCTGCCGAGCAGGTTCATTTTTTCCTCATCACTCAGCTGAAAACGGATGGCGTCCAATTTATCTGCACGCGAAAAGGACACCTCAAAATCACTCGGCACAAATTTTCCCTTCTGGATCTGGGTGGTAAGCGCCCATACCGTGCGCTTGATGGTCTGGCGCATCCGGCCGGTCAGATAACGGTTTCTCACGTTCTCAAACGCTCCGGCATTTTTGCACCCGGCAATCGCATCATCCATGCTCTCCTCTATAAATGTCTCCTGCACATCCTCCGGGATGTTAAACCAGGTGTACTCTGATTTTTCCACACGTCTGGAAAAATGTTCAAGCGCATCATGGTAAATATTTCCCATGTCCACGCTTGCAAACTCTAAAAGCTGACGCTCCTTTAGGCGTAAACCGTAATTCAGATAATGCGCGTAGGCACACGCCGCAAAACGCTCCAGTCTTGTGACGCTGTTCTCCAACACAGTCCCGTAAAGTGCCTGCGTCACTGCGTGGCTGATTGGCTCATCGCTGTGCACTTCGTAGGCAGTTTTTAAAAGTTTTTCCGTTTCCGGCTTCCACTCGGAATCTGTGAGGTAGAATTTTGAGAGAGCATTCCATAATTTTCTTTTTTCTATCTGTGAAGGCTCAGAAGCTCTGTTATCATCCTGCAGTCCCTCCAGGAAAAATGCCATGCTGCTCTTCGGCGTCATGATGCAGTCCGCAGAAGTTGTCTCCTCGATTTCCTCCACCGTTTTCTCCGGGAACATTTTTAAGAGCGTTCCAACAAAATACGACCTTCTAAGTGCTTTTCCGTCCGCATTCACTTTTGAAAAAGTCACATATAAAAAATCAGATGGCTTTGTCACATTCAGATATAGATAAAAGCGTTGGATGAACACTTTTTCACGCGCACCCGGTGCAAGTTCCAGATGACATGCCACCATTTTCTCACGTTCAAACTGCGAGATGATACCTCCGGCATTGCCCGCTTTCGGCACAACACCGTCATTGACACCGATGAAAAATAAGATTTTGATATGGTTCAATCTGGTTCGCTCGATGTCACCGATCGTCACTTTATCATTTCCCGGCGGGATCACGCCGACTCTTGCAGCCTCAAATCCGGCGTCTAAAATATCCGCATACTCTTTGACCGGAAGCACTTCGTCTCCCAGGAAGTCCACAACCTTATCAAACAGATCCATGACAATTTTGTAAATCTGGGCGTACTCTTTCGCCTTGACCTGATTGCCCTGACGCTCGAATTCGAGTTCTTTTTGTTTCAGTTTTTGCTCTATTTCTAATTTTTCAATCAATTCATACAACGCAGTGGTTCCGTCCCGCACGGTCTTTCCCTGGGCAAACGCTTCCGACAGCGGTGCAAAGAAGCCATAAATCTTTTCCCGCACCTCATTCATTTCTGTGAGGTTCTCTTTTTCCGTGTCGTCGAACACAAATGTCCACTGTTTTTCCCATTTTTTTCTGCCGCGTATCCCCTTGGCAAGCACGTAGTTTTCCAGCAGATCGATCTGCTGCTCTGTGATATCGGTCAGTCCGCAGCGAAGGAAACGGAACACGCTCTCATAAGAGAAATCAAGTTCCACCACTTCAAGCACCGCACGGATAAACTCGATAAACGGATGAAATAAAATGGTTCTCGTCTGGTCGAGAAAGTACGGAATATCATACGCTGCAAAAATCTCATCCACATAGTTGTCGTAAAGACTGACGTCCCCGGTCACCACTGCGATATCCTTATAACAGTACTGTTTCTCACGCACAAATTTCGTGATCTCACGCGCCACAAAGTGAAGCTCTTCCCTCGGATTTTTAAGGCTCACGATCCGCAGTTCATCCTCCTTCTGCCGCCATTTATGATAATACGGTCGAAACAGATTCTGCTCCATGAAGTACAGGGATGGAGCATTTTTATATCTGTGATTTTTTCCATCGGATAACACAACAGGCTCCTCCACCGTGACATGAAGTTCCTCTGCCATTTTCATCAGAACCGAAACCGTCTTTTTACTCATGGAAAAAAGTTCCTGCTCGCCCCTGCAATGGTAAAAATCCTCGCCTGCATCCATCGTCACGGAGACAATGATACGCTCTGATAACACTAAAAGTTTTCTAAGAAGCTGATTCTGTATCGGTGTAAAACCGGTAAATTCGTCAAACACAATCACGCTGTCTTTTATAATATTCGAATCCTCTGCGGCATCGCACAATAGCGATAACACTTCCTCAGAGGTGATATACTGCCCTTGCAGATATTCAGAAAAACTGTGATACATGACCGAGATATCCTGCATTTTCAGGCGCAATGTCTCCCCGACATCCTCCGTCTCCAAAAATGTATCCAATTTTTCTGGTGACACGTTATACTGCGTCAGCTCGGAAATGAGGGATTTCACCTCACTGATGTACCCCATCCGGTTTAAGTTACCGCCCAGCACACTTAAGTTTTTCTTCTGCTCCCCTGCAAGCTTGCGGAGCACCAGATTCTTTCCGGTCTCCTCCAACACGCGCAGGTTCTGTTTCCCAAGCTCATCAAACACACGGTATGCAAGGCGCGCAAAACTTAACACATCCACGTTCATGATAGCATGTGACTTTTCAAGCCGCACAAGCTCGCGCTGTGTCTGCATGGTGAACTGCTCCGGCACAAGCACCAGATAATTTTTCTCCGGATGCTCTGCCGCCTCTTTTAGTATGTTCCTATATAAATAGGATGATTTTCCACTTCCTGAATTTCCGAAAATAAATTGCAGCGACATGTTTTTCCCTAACTTTTTTCAAATTCTAATTTTCGTTTTCTGTTCCTTTTCATAGTACATCATTCTATCTTTTTTGACTAGAATAAAGTTCCCGGCTTATGATGTTTTCCATCAGAAAATTTCTCCAAAAGAATGGAACAAAAAAGCTGCCATACAATCCGGGAATTTCTCCTTTCAGTACGACAGCCGTAATCACTGATCTCTATTTCTGTGCTTTTGTCTTTTTCTTCCGGTAACCATTGATGTCATATTTTCTTTCATACTCATCAAAGTATGCCATGTAAGTGTCATTCTTTAACTCGCGGACACTCTTTAAATACTCATGGGTATCAAAGTCTGCTGCCTCAAGCTCGATCATGGCAACTGCGATGTTCGAGCAGTGTGCTGCGATTCGTTCCAGGTTCGTCAGCAGATCATTAAACGCAAATCCCTGCTTCATCTCGCATTTTCCGGTGCGGAGTCTTGCGATATGACGCAGTTTCAGTTCATCGCAGAGGATACCGATCAGTTCGCGGAGTGGTTCTACTTTTGCCGCCATCTCAAGGTCATCCGCACAGAATGCATCCACCGCAAGACTGACACACTCTTTTACTGCATTCTCGAGCACATCCAGCTCATACTGTGCCTCATCCGAAAATGCAATTTTCTTCTCGTTCAGCTCCGCCGCAACCTCTGAGATATTCACCGCATGGTCGCCCAGACGTTCGAAATCACTCACTGTATGCAAAAACTTGGATACCTGCTTCGCCTGGCTTCCATTCATCTCATGCGTGGACATCTGCATCAGATAGGTTCCCAGCTTATCCTCATATTTATCGATCAGCGTTTCCTTTTCCTGTACCTTATTAAACTTTTCTGTCGAATACACAAGGAACAGGCTTAACGCGCGTAAAATATTCTTTCTTGCCTTCTTTGCCATGCCGTTCATCGCAAGATGGCTCTGTGTGATCGCAAGATCCGGGTAAGCAAGGAAACGCTCCTCGAGCAGATCGAAGTCTGCCTGATCCTCCTCGTCCTCCGGCGAATCTTTTACAACAAGATAAACAATTTTTTCAATCCATTTGATAAATGGAAGAAGTACTAAAATCGTTGCCGCACGGAAAACCGTGTTTAACAGTGCGATCAGTACCGGGCTCATGGTGGCATTCATAAATGGAAAATGCACCACTGCATTGACAGAATAGAATACAATTGACCAGAACAGCATGCCGAACAGATCGTTAAACAGATAGATCAGGGCTGTTCTCTTACCATTTTTGTTCGTTCCGATCGAGGAGAGCAGAACCGGACAGGCTGCGCCGACACCGATACCCATGGTAATAGGAAGCGCCGCTGCAAAAGTGATCGTTCCACTCATGGACAACGCCTGAAGAATACCGACTGAGGCAGATGCACTCTGCAATACCGCTGTAAATAAAATACCTGCCAGTATACCTGCCGCCGGATTCTTAAACATTGTCAATACATTCACAAAATGCTCGTTATCTTTTAATGGTGCAACTGCCCCACTCATGGTCTGCATCCCCACCATCAGGATGGAGAACCCAAGCATAATGTCACCGACATTTTTAAAGCCGGATTTTTTTACAAACATTTTAAAGATAATACCAATGATCGCCACGATCGCTGAGATGGTCGCTGTGGACAGCAGCTGTGCAATCCCGTTCGAACCGTCAATGTACGACAAACACAAAATCCAGCCTGTCACACTCGTTCCGATGTTGGCTCCCATGATGATACCGATCGCCTGCGCAACCTTCATCATTCCGGAGTTTACGAAGCCGACAACCATAACAGTCGTTGCGGAGGAGGACTGGATGATCGCTGTCACAGCAGTTCCAAGCAGCACTCCTTTCAACGGTGTGTTCGTCAGCTTATAAAGAACCAGCTCCAGCTTATTACCCGCTACTTTCTTCAGTCCGTCTCCCATCAGGGACATACCAAAAAGGAACAGTGCCACTCCGCTGAGCAGCGATAAAATAATAGTAAATGTTGTCATTTGTACTCCTAACCACGTTATACATCCTAACGTATCCCTGTCTGCAATTTTATTTACATACTTTTTACATAATTTTTACATTTAACCGACATTTCTTATTATACTGTACCTCATGGCAAAATCACAATCATTTTATTTCTATTTTAAAATTTTTTACATTTCGCCTAGGAAAATACCGTTTTCAGACAAAATTATTATCACTTTTTTATCTATTCTCATTTAGTGAGAGCAGATTCAGCCTTTTTTGTCTGCACCTCTCCGCTCAATCCCTGTTTTCTTATAGTATTCTGCCTTATCCTCATACATGCGCTTCTCAGCTTCCTGCAGAAGTTCATCCAGATGTGTGTCCGCCCTGTCCTGCCAGATCACTCCCACTGCGATATTTACGTCCTTCTCAGCTGTCAGACACTCTAACTGCCTTATGCGTTCCGCCAA
>ERZ650918.2415-NODE-2415-length-12987-cov-4.635555_pt1 | contig 12987 bp, 6 predicted proteins | sample MGYA00514758_ERZ650918 | MGnify/ENA metagenome assembly ERZ650918 | reverse complement strand
AACTTATAGAATATGTAAAAGCACGCCTTCCAAAGAAAACAAAGCTGATGTTGCACCAAACCTGGGCATATGCGTCTACTTCCAAGCATAGTGGTTTTAAAAACTATAACAGCAATCAACTGACCATGTATCAGGCCATTGCCGATGCTGTGAAGAAAGCGGCTAAGGTGAACAGGATAAAGATTGTCATCCCTTCGGGCACTGCCATACAGAACGCCCGTACCTCTTTCATCGGCGACCATCTGAACCGGGACGGCTATCATCTGGATGTGAAGGTAGGCCGATATACCGCTGCCTGCACTTGGTTCGAACGCATCTTCAAACATAATGTAGTCGGGAATCCTTATGCTCCGGAAGGGCTGGATGAGGCACGGAAAGCTGTTGCCCAGCAAGCTGCCCATGCGGCAGTAAAGCATCCGTATAAGGTAACCGACCTGTCTATTGCTAACTAACCGACGAAAATACAAATGAGAAAAAGAGTATTAGTTTATGGCTTGTGTTTGCTGGGTACGGTATGTACCCTTTCAGCAAAGGATAAAAAAGGGGGTGCATTATATAAAAACGCAAAGGCTCCGATTGAGAAACGTGTAGACGACCTCTTGTCCCGCATGACTTTGGAAGAGAAAGTGATGCAGTTGAACCAATATACCTTGGGACGGAACAACAACGTGAATAATGTAGGCGAAGAAGTGAAGAAAGTGCCTGCGGAAATCGGTTCTCTGATTTACTTCGAGGCAAATCCCGAACTGCGTAATAATATGCAGAAGAAAGCGATGGAAGAATCCCGCCTGGGTATTCCTATTATTTTCGGTTATGACGCGATTCACGGATTCCGTACCGTGTATCCTATTTCGTTGGCACAGGCTTGTTCCTGGAATCCGGATTTGGTAGAGCAGGCGTGTGCTGTATCTGCACAGGAAGCGCGTATGTCGGGAGTGGACTGGACTTTCTCACCGATGATTGATGTGGCTCGTGATCCCCGCTGGGGACGTGTGGCAGAGGGTTATGGTGAAGATCCTTATACAAACGGGGTATTCGGTGCAGCTTCCGTCAAAGGTTATCAAGGAGATGACTTGTCAGCAGAAAACCGTATGGCAGCTTGTCTGAAACATTATGTAGGTTACGGGGCATCCGAAGCCGGGCGTGACTATGTCTATACCGAGATATCCAAACAAACTCTTTGGGATACTTATCTGCTCCCTTACGAGATGGGTGTGAAAGCAGGTGCGGCAACACTGATGAGTTCCTTTAATGATATCAGCGGTGTGCCGGGTTCGGCCAATCCTTACATAATGACCGAGATATTAAAGAAACGTTGGGGGCATGATGGATTTATTGTTTCCGATTGGGGAGCCATCGAACAGTTGAAAAATCAGGGATTGGCAGCGACCAAAAAAGAAGCAGCCTGGCATGCGTTTACTGCCGGTCTTGAAATGGATATGATGTCTCATGCTTACGACCGCCATTTGCAGGAGTTGGTAGAAGAGGGCAGAGTATCGGTAGCTCAAGTAGATGAAGCTGTACGTCGTGTTCTACTTTTGAAATTCCGTCTCGGCCTGTTCGAACGTCCTTATACTCCCGCAACAAGTGAGAAAGAACGTTTCTTCCGTCCGCAAAGTATGGATATTGCAGCCCGGCTTGCGGCGGAATCCATGGTCTTGCTGAAAAATGAAAACAAAACATTACCGCTGACTGATAAAAAGAAGATTGCCGTGATAGGACCAATGGCAAAAAATGGTTGGGACTTGTTGGGTTCCTGGTGTGGTCATGGAAAAGATACGGACGTTGCCATGCTTTATAATGGACTGGCTACTGAATTTGCAGGAAAAGCTGAATTGCGTTATGCAGCAGGCTGTGCTACGAAAGGAGATAACAGAGAAGGATTTGCAGAAGCATTGGAAGCTGCACGCTGGTCTGATGTAGTTGTTCTTTGTTTGGGTGAGATGATGACCTGGAGTGGTGAGAATGCTTCCCGTTCTTCTATCGCATTACCGCAGATTCAGGAAGAGCTGGCCGCAGAACTGAAGAAAGCCGGAAAGCCTATCGTACTGGTATTGGTGAATGGACGTCCGTTGGAATTGAATCGTCTGGAACCGATTTCCGATGCTATACTGGAAATCTGGCAACCGGGTGTGAATGGTGCGCTGCCGATGGCAGGAATTTTATCCGGACGTATCAACCCTTCCGGTAAACTAGCCATGACGTTCCCTTATTCCACAGGACAAATTCCTATTTATTATAATCGCCGCAAGAGCGGACGCGGACATCAGGGATTTTATAAAGATATAACAAGCGATCCGTTATATCCGTTCGGGCATGGATTAAGTTATACCGAATTTAAGTATGGCACCGTTACTCCTTCTGCTACTAAAGTGAAGCGCGGCGATCGATTGTCTGTAGAAGTGACTGTCACTAATGTCGGTGCTCGCGATGGAGCAGAGACTGTTCATTGGTTTATATCCGATCCGTATTGCTCGATTACTCGCCCGGTGAAAGAACTGAAACACTTTGAAAAACAGTTGATTAAAGCCGGAGAAACGAAGACTTTCCGTTTTGACATAGACATGGAACGTGATTTCGGTTTTGTCAATGAGGATGGTAAACGGTTCCTTGAAGCCGGAGAATATCATATTTTGGTACAGGGACAGACCGTTAAAATAGAACTGATAGACTAGTTGGTTTTTAACAATGCTATATTAATACAAAATCACCATGAAAAAGAAAATAGGAGGCATAGGTTTATGTATGCTTGCATGGAGCATATTAACCTGTGCGCAGACAATCACTCCCCAAGCCGAACAACGTGCCAGGGAAATTGTATCTAAAATGACTTTGCAAGAGAAAATAGAGTATATCTCCGGATATACCAGCTTCTCGCTTCGTGCAATCCCCCGTTTGGGAATTCCTGAAATAAAACTGGCGGACGGACCGCAGGGAATTCGTAATCATGCCCCCAAGAGCACTCTCTATCCTTCCGGAATACTTTCCGCTTCTACCTGGAACCGGAGTTTGCTTTATCAACTGGGGCAAGGATTGGGACAGGATGCCAAAGCCAGAGGAGTGAATATACTGCTCGGACCGGGAGTAAATATCTACCGTGCTCCTATGTGTGGACGTAACTTTGAATACTTTGGCGAAGACCCTTATTTAACGGGTGAAACGGCTAAACAATATATCCTGGGCGTGCAATCGGAAGGAGTTATTGCCACCATCAAGCACTTTGCAGCTAATAATCAGGAATGGAGCCGTCATCATGCCAGTTCGGACATAGATGAACGTACTTTGCACGAGATTTATTTTCCGGCCTTTCGGAAAGCTGTACAGGAAGCGAATGTAAGTGCTGTAATGAACAGCTATAATCTTCTGAACGGTGTCCATGCTACCGAACATAAATGGTTGAATATTGATATCTTGCGTAATCTCTGGGGATTTAAAGGTATCTTAATGTCGGACTGGACTTCCGTATATTCTGCCGTAGGAGCCGCTAATGCCGGACTTGATCTTGAAATGCCGAAAGGACGTTTTATGAATGTCGACAATCTTATACCTGCTATCAAAAACGGTACGGTGACAGAAGAAACCATCAATCTGAAAGTGCAGCATATCTTGCAGACCTTGATTGCTTACGGCATGCTGGATAAGGAACAGAAAGACAGTAACATCGCGCAGGATAATCCTTTTTCCCGCCAGGCTGCTTTAGAACTGGCGCGTGAAGGTGTAGTCTTACTGAAGAATGAAGGAAATCTACTCCCCTTAAAAGGAAAGACTGCTGTGATGGGGCCCAATGCCGACCGCATTCCTACCGGTGGTGGAAGTGGTTTTGTAACTCCATTTTCTACGGTATCTGTTAGTGAGGGACTGGAAAAACTGAAAAAAAAGAACCTCGTTCTGTTGACGGACGATGTGATTTATGAGGATATTCTTCATGAATTTTACGCGGATGCCGCTCGGCAGACGAAAGGATTTAAAGCCGAATATTTTAAGAATAAAATGCTTTCGGGACAACCGGAGGTCACTCGTACAGAAGCATCAGTTGATTATGACTGGCAATATGGAGCACCACTGGAAGGTTTTCCGGAAGATGGATTTTCTGTCCGTTGGACAGCCAGTTATATGTCTCAAAAGGATGGATTATTAAAACTATCCATTGGTGGCGATGATGGTTATCGTCTGTTTGTGAATGATAAGCATATTACAGGCGACTGGGGTAATCATTCATATTCAAGCCGTGAAGTGGAACTGCCGGTTGAGGCAGGTAAAGAATACAGCTTCCGAATCGAGTTTTTTGATAATATCTCTTCAGCAATTATCCGTTTTAAAGCATCCAGGCTGAATGAAGAGAAACTTCGTCAAGGATTGGCAAAGGTGGATAATGTTGTATTCTGTACCGGTTTCAATAGCAATACAGAAGGGGAGGGGTTCGATCGCCCGTTTGCTCTGTTACATTATCAGGAATTATTCATTCAGAAAGTAGCTTCTCTGCATCCGAATCTGGTAGTAGTGTTAAATGCTGGCGGTGGAGTTGACTTTACCTCTTGGCATGAGGCTGCAAAAGCGATTTTGATGGCATGGTATCCCGGACAGGAGGGTGGACAGGCAATAGCCGAAATATTGACTGGAAAGATTTCTCCGAGTGGTAAGTTGCCGATTTCTATCGAAAAGAAATGGGAAGATAATCCGGTGCATGACAGCTATTATGAGAATCTGAAAGCGGAAATTAAACGTGTCGATTATTCAGAGGGTGTTTTTGTTGGCTATCGGGGATATGACCGTTCGGGTAAAGAACCTTTTTATCCATTTGGCTATGGGTTGTCTTATTCTACTTTCGCTTATAGTAATTTAGCTGTGGAGAAAACCGGTGAACATCAGGTGACGGTTAGCTTTGATATAAAGAATACAGGAAAAATGGATGCTTCGGAAATAGCCCAGGTATATGTGCATGATGTAGAATCTTCCGTTCCCCGTCCTTTGAAAGAACTGAAAGGCTATGATAAGGTGTTCTTGAAGAAAGGAGAGACACAACGCCTTTCTATTGTATTGAATGAAGACGCATTTTCTTATTACGATATGAATCAACACCGCTTTGTAGTAGAAAAGGGGGTATTTGAGATTCTTGTCGGTCCGGCTTCCAATCAATTACCTTTAAAGGCTGCGATTGAATTATAATTACTGAATAGTGAATTGACAAATAAATAATTAAAACTTAATCGACTCTATAAAGTTTGAAAATGCAAAAACATCTTGCACCTTACACTAATCGGATTCAATTAGCTGATATACAATTGTTTTATGCAGTGCAAGATACGGTTGCAGATGTGTGTAAGATACCTTTATCTCATACGCTGTCTCGTGTGTAAGAATCTTGGCATATTTATAGAAGACTATGTAGTAATTTGTAGAATCCATGCATCAAATGTCTTGTTCATGCCGGTAAACAATCTGTTTCAAGGCGCAAAACAATCTGTTTCAACGTGTGAAACAATCTGTTTCGAGGCACGAAACAAAGTGTTTCAAGGCGGGAAACTATTTGTTTCATACGCTTGAAACAAACTGTTTGCAGGTTTAAAACAAAATAAAACTGCCGTCAACCGGAAATTAGCACCTAAGTAATCAGACACTAATACTCTATCTCTAGGATATTAATACCTGAATTGTAGAGTATATATACGCAACGTGTTGGACATATATATCCAACACGTTGCGCATATATGCCCTGTATATTGGATATATATGTCCTTAATCTATATGAAAGACTCTACATGGTGAAGGAGGTGAAGGATACTTTCTTCTGTATTTTGTGCTTTATGTCACTGTAAACCGTTGACTCATAGCTGTTCAGCTGAAGGTGAAACCTGTGAACCTTCTAAATGCTTCTTAATAGTTGTATATTCGTTTTCAGAAATTTAGTGTTGAGTTTATAGCTATGAACCTGGTTCCAGTTTTCTACCCTTTTCTCCATCCTTCTCCATTTTTTATTTATAAATAAGTACCTGTTAAAATAGCTTCTTATCATCAGTTCTCTATCCATAAAGTTAATGATATTGATAAATAGGTGTTATTTAGTCAAAGGAAATGAGTAGTGTATATTGCAATATCGATTAGAGAAGGAGAGAAATGAAAACCGAGTTCTTAACGAACTTGGTTTTATTTTGATATGAAAACGAATGCCTTATTATTTTTAATTCTTAATAACAACAAAAGAATCGTTTAGAATATCATTATGGTGAAGCAAAAGTAGAATAAAATGAAATATTACGCAAGTAAATCTACTAAAATATTTTAAAACGGGATAGCTGGATTGTTGTGTTTTCTGGCAACAAAATGGGATAACAGTTTTATCAACTTGCCTTTGGTATCAAAATAAGTATTTATTATATAGCAATTTACATACAAATCGTCTCAAACTCAAAGCGGTGCGAGTGTATGGATGACTGTTTTATCTAAAATGTCCTTCCAAGTTGTGTTTCCAAGCATAGGTAAAACCAAGTTCGTTAAGAACTCTGGCAAGTATTAACCTAAGATAAAAATAGAAAAGCCTATGGAAAACTAAACACACAAATTGCCTGAAACATGGTGTCAAATAATATATGAAGGCACCATAAAACCTTAGAAATTCTAACTTACTAATGTCTAACTGAATAAATTAAAGTATGACAAGAAAAACTAACCGATGCCCGGCCTTTATGGAAGGACGGGGAACACGTTGCCTGAAAATAGCAGCAGTTGCTACTTTATTGTTATGGTGCACACAACCTATGCAAGCAGTAGCTAATACTAATGAAACACAGGAAACTACTGATATACAGCAGCAAAAAGTAAAGACTACAGGTGTTGTAGTGGATGAAAACGGAGAACCTCTTATTGGAGTCTCTGTAAAGGTGCAAGGTACTGCCACAGGTACTGTTACTGATCTCAACGGACGCTTCTCTATCGATTCCCCCAAAGGAGCAGTTCTCTCACTTTCGTTTATTGGTTATAAAACTATTACCGTGAAAGCTGATGGGACACCCCTTAATATCGTTATGAAAGAAGATTCGGAACAGCTCGACGAAGTAGTCGTTGTAGGCTACGGAACACAAAAAAAAGTAAATGTAACCGGTGCGGTAGGTATGGTCGATGCGAAAGTGTTGGCTGCACGTCCTGTAACCAATGTGGCGCAGGCCCTACAGGGTACAGTGCCAGGCTTGAACTTCACGGTAGGAAGTGAAGGTGGAGCCTTGGATGGTTCGATGAGTTTTAATATTCGTGGTGCAGGAACAATCGGTGATGGTTCCGGGTCGTCTCCACTTGTGTTGATTGACGGTATCGAAGGTAATCTTAATTCGTTGAATCCGAATGATATAGAAACGGTTTCTGTTTTGAAAGACGCTGCTTCTGCCTCTATTTATGGAGCGCGTGCTGCTTTTGGTGTTATTCTGATTCAGACCAAGAAAGGGAAAGCGGGTAAAGCCAGAGTCAGTTATAATGGAAATGTCCGTTTCAGCGACGCGGTATCAGTGCCTGAAATGATGGACTCATATACTTTTGCACAGTACTTTAATCGTGCCGCAGAGAATGCGGGCAGATCCGGTGAGGCTCCGTTCTCATCCGAGCAGTTACAGAAAATAAAAGATTATCAGGAGGGAAAGATAACATCCGTCACAACACTGAATACGAATAATAACCGTTGGAACAATTATGGCGGAGCGAATGCCAATACGGATTGGTTTAAAGAATTCTACAATGACTGGGTGCCATCTCAAGAACATAATCTAAGTATTTCGGGAGGTAATGAGAAAATCCAATTTTCATTGAGCGGTAGTTTTATGGACCAGAACGGTCTGTTGCGGCATGGTGAAGATAATTTGCAACGTTATACAATGAACAGCACCATTACAGCGCAGATCACAGATTGGTTCAGAGTGAACTATTCTACCAAATGGACACGTGAGGACTTTGACCGACCCTCTTATCTGACCGGGCTATTCTTCCATAATATCGCTCGCCGCTGGCCCACCTGTCCGGCTTACGATCCTAATGGCTATCCCATGAATGGTGTGGAAATTACAGAATTGGAGGATGGTGGCCGACAAACCAACCAGAAAGACTTGAATACTCAACAGTTGCAGTTTGTGTTTGAACCGGTCAAGAACTGGACAATTAATATCGAGGGTGCTCTAAGAACGGAAAACAAAAATGAACATTGGGAAGTATTACCTATCTTCTCTCATGACGGTGACGGTAATCCGTATTCTATACCATGGGGAAGTTATGGAGCCGGCAGTTCCGTTGTGAACGAATATAATTATAAAGAGAATTATTACAGCACGAATATCTATTCCGATTATTTTAAACAATATGAAAGCGGTCATTACTTTAAAGTGATGGCAGGTTTTAATGCGGAGTTGTATAAGACAAGAAGTTTGTCGGGGCAGAAGAATACGCTGATCTCCAATTCTGTGCCTACACTGAATACAGCAACGGAATCTCCTACTACTTCCGGTGGATATGCACACAATGGGGTAGCCGGATTCTTCGGGCGTATCAACTATAATTATAAAGAACGCTATTTGATAGAGTTGAACGGTCGTTATGACGGTTCGTCCCGTTTCATTAATGACAAGCGTTGGGGATTTTTCCCGTCATTGTCAGTCGGATGGAATATAGCACGTGAAGATTTCTTCAGGAATATAGCCGATAAAGCTCATATTGATGTATTGAAATTAAGAGGTTCATGGGGGCAGTTGGGTAATACGGATACTAAGGATGCATGGTATCCTTTCTATCAGACGATGCCACAAGGCACTGATTATAACTGGTTGGTGAATGGAAAAAGACCGAATTATGCAAGCCTACCCGGTATCGTCTCCAGCTTGAAGACTTGGGAAACGATTGAAACCTGGGATATCGGTTTGGACTGGGGGCTGTTTAATAATCGCTTGACCGGTTCGTTCGACTACTTTGTGCGTTGGACGTATGATATGATTGGCCCGGCTCCGGAATTGTCTTCCGTACTGGGTGCTACTCCTCCGAAAATCAACAATTCCGATATGAAATCCTATGGTTTTGAGCTGGAACTGGGGTGGAGAGATATGATTGGTGATTTCTCTTATGGTGCTAAATTTACGTTAGCCGATGACCAACAGAAAATCACTCGCTATCCGAATGAAAACAACAAACTTTCCGAAGCATATTATCCGGGAATGATGAAAGGAGAAATCTGGGGATATGAAACGGTAGGTATCGCACAATCACAGGAAGAGATGGACGCTCACTTGGCCAAAGTGGATCAGTCTTCTTTGGGAAGCAAGTGGGGAGCAGGTGATATCATGTATAAGGATGTAGACGGCGATGGAGTGATCTCGACAGGTGAAAATACCACAGAGAAACCCGGTGACCGTGTGATTTTGGGCAATAATACACCTCGATTTAAATATGGTATCACGTTGGATGCAGCATGGAAAGGTGTCGATTTCCGCATATTTCTGCAAGGAGTGGCCAAGCGCGATTATGTGTTGAGCGGCCCCTATTTCTGGGGAGCCAATGGAGTGGACGAATGGCAGGCTACCGGATTTAAGGAACATTGGGACTTCTGGCGTCCGGAGGGTGACCCGTTGGGTGCTAATACAAATGCCTATTATCCACGCGTATTGAAAAGTGATTCGAGAAACATGGCAGTGCAGAGCCGCTATATTCAGAATGCAGCTTACTGCCGTATTAAGAATGTTCAGATAGGCTATACATTGCCCAAGCAATGGACAAATAAAGCCGGAATGTCTTCAGTTCGAGTATACGTGTCAGGTGACAATCTGTTGACATTCTCTCATATGTCCAAGATTTTCGACCCGGAGGCTTTGGAAAGCACTTATGATGCGAATAATGGTAAACTCTATCCGTTGCAGCGCACCATCTCGGTAGGTTTAAATGTTAACTTCTAATTTTAAGGCTTATGAAACTGAAACATATTATATTACAAACAATCTTGATGGCAGGAGCTACGTGGTCGCTTACATCTTGTAATGATTTTCTGGATATGGCGCCTCTGGATCAGGTGACTCCGCAAGAGTATTTTAATACGACGGACCACTTGGCTGCATATAGTATTTCGCAGTACAACAACATCTTTTCAACGCATGGTGGATATGGAGTCGGTACAGTGAACAATGACCAGAATACAGATAATATGGTAGCCGGAGGATATTCTTCCACCTATTTTGAGAAAGGTCAGTGGCGTGTTCCTAATACTGGAGGTGGCTGGGATTTTACTCAAATTCGCTATTGCAATTATTTCTTCGAAAATGTGCTTCCTAAATTCGAGGCAGGCAAGATTGAGGGCAATTGTGAACAGATTCTTCACTATGTCGGCGAAATGTACTTTATCCGTGCATGGATTTATTACAGTAAACTGAAATCATTCGGAGATTTTCCAATTATAACCGAAGTATTGCCGGATAATCAGTCTGTTTTGACAGAGAAATCTGTTCGTCAGCCGCGTAATCTCGTAGCTCGTTTTATCATCAATCAGCTCGATTCCGCCGCCAAATATATGGTGGATGATATTTCAGGAAACAAAACGCGATTAACAAAGAATTGCGCGTTATTGATAAAGTCGCGCGTTGCTTTGTATGAGGCTACGTTTGAAAAGTATCATAAGGGAACAGGGCGTGTGCCGGGGGATGCAACCTGGCCGGGTAAGAGAATACATACCGATTTCTCCACGAACATGGATAATGAAATCAATTTCTTTCTGGATGAGGCTATGAAAGCAGCGGAACAGGTGGCTGATGATATTACTTTGACCAATAATACCGGTCTGACCAATCCGAAAAACATATCGGGGATTGTTGGCTGGAATCCATATTTCGAGATGTTTGCGGAAGAAGATATGAGTAGTTATTCCGAAGTTCTTTTCTGGAAGCAATATATGAATGGTGGTGGCGTGTCAATCACGCATGGCACACCGGCTTATATTTTTACTGGAGGTAATAATGGTATGCTGAAGAGCTTTGTAGACTGTTTTGTCATGAAAGACGGACTTCCCTATTATGCAGCAGGAGATGAATATAAAGGTGACAAAACTATCATGGATGTGAAAGAGAATCGTGATCTGCGTCTGCAAATGTTTGTTTTGGGCGAGAAGGATTTGCTTCCATCCAGTTCGACAGAAGAACCTGCACTTAAAGAATTCAAACAACCTAATATTATATCATTGGAAGCCCAAACATCTGATAATACCGGGTATCGGATTCGGAAATGCTTGACATATAATAATAAGCAGATTATTTCCGGTCAGTCGCAATCGACTACAGGGTGCATTATCTTTCGTGGTGTCGAAGCTTATCTGAATTATCTGGAAGCCTACTATTTGCGTAATAATAAGGTAGACGGTAAAGCGAAAAGCTATTGGGATGCAGTACGCAATCGGGCAGGCATTACAGGCAATTTCCAGACAACCATTGACAATACCGATATGAATAAGGAGACGGATTTGGCCGCTCATCCCGGTTCGTATGAAGTGGATGCTACCTTATATAATATCCGTCGCGAACGTCGTTGCGAGTTTATTGGCGAAGGAATGCGTTGGGATGACCTGGTGCGTTGGAGAGCTTGGGATGGCGTACTTACTAATAAGTTTATTCCTGAAGGGTATAACTTTTGGGAAGAGGCTTATAAAACTTATGAACTTCCGGAAGACGTTACTTTAAAAGATGATCCGGATGATGCTACTTCTAATATTTCCTCCAGAGCATTCAAGTATATTCGTCCTTTTAGCAAGGTGAGAATCAATAATCAGGTATATGATGGATATTCTTGGGCTAAAGCCAACTATTTGAGTCCGGTTGCTATTAATGAAATGAGACTTGCGTCTCCTGATAATAGTACAGATAATTCTGTTATTTATCAGAATCCGTATTGGCCGGAAAAAGTGGGTGGCACTGCTCTCGAATAGGTTGATATAAATATAGGTTACACGATAGAAAGAATGAAAGGCGTAGAAAGAGAGTTGATTCTCTTGTCTACGCCTTTATTATTTTATGGATTGAAGTGGTGAATTACTTCACTTCCCAAGTATCATTAGTCATTAGCAATTCCTGGAAATTATGATATTTCTTCTTGCCTTTGATTTCTTCAATCTGTCCAATTACAGCATCATTGTAAGTTGGAGCATCTACATCGCGGATCACACCGAGTGCAATCGGGAAATCAGGACCTTCCATTAACGCCAGTTTCAATTGAAGCGTATTATCTTGGCAGTGAGCATCGTGAATAAGAATATCCTTTTCTGTGATACCATTCTCACCAAGTTTCACCACTTTCAGTCCGAAACCTTCCTGCATCAATCCGAATTCCTTGTTTTCACCGAACAACATGGGTTTGCCATGTTCCAGATAGATAGCGTTCTTGGCACGTCCTTCTTTGGTGGCTACAGAAGCATGAGTTCCATCGTTGAAGATCACGCAGTTTTGCAGAACTTCTACAACAGAGGCGCCTTTGTGATTAGCGGCAGCTTTCAATACCTCTACAGAAGCGGCACCGTCTACTGCAATACAACGTGCAAAGAAATGTCCACGGGCACCAAAAGCAAGTTCTGCCGGATGGAATGGATCTTCTACGGTACCGTAAGGAGATGATTTAGTTACAAGTCCACGCTCCGAAGTCGGTGAATATTGTCCCTTTGTCAAACCGTAGATGCGGTTGTTCAGCAGGATCATATTCAAATCAATGTTACGGCGTAATGCGTGGATGAAGTGGTTACCACCAATTGCCAGACCGTCACCGTCACCGGAAATTTGCCAGATCGTCAAATCAGGGTTGGCCACTTTTGCACCTGTTGCAACAGCAGCGGCACGTCCGTGAATCGTGTGGAAGCCATACGTATTTACGTAGTAAGGCAGGCGGGAAGAACAACCGATACCGGAAATGACGGCAATATTGTGCGGAGCTACTCCCAGTTCGGCCATAGCTTTGTGCAGTGAGTTCAGGAAAGCGTGGTCACCGCATCCCGGA
>ERZ650918.2400-NODE-2400-length-13073-cov-14.247580_pt1 | contig 13073 bp, 10 predicted proteins | sample MGYA00514758_ERZ650918 | MGnify/ENA metagenome assembly ERZ650918 | reverse complement strand
TAGGACACATGCCTCTCACGCATGTAATACGAGTTCGATTCTCGTACCCACTACTATCTGATTATCAGCCTCTTACTAACAAGTAAGGGGCTTTTTTCTTGCCTTACATCCATCTAAAAGTATCGTTTTTAGGCGTTATAAACGGGTATTATTAAAGAAAATGGTGCAAATTTTGCGCAAATTTTCATCTCGCATAATTATCGCGCTATCCCGTTGACACGTTGTTTGCGTATAACAATATTATTATGGCAACTGTTTGTTATCAATTAGACACACGTAGAGAAAAGAAAGACGGCACATACCCGATCAAGTTGTATATTAGACATAAAAGCCGAATATTAATAAGTACCGATTTTTGCGCTACTCCGAGAACGTGGACGGGTACAGAGTATAACAAAGAAGCGAAAAGCTACAAAGCTAAAAATGTGGCGATACGCAATCTTATAAATCGCGTGGAAATGCTTATCGTTATGTTGGATAATAATCAGAAATTAAAAAGCATGAGCGACGCAGCCTTGAAAGATTATATTTCAAAGTCCATCAAAAACGAGTCAACCTGCAAAACTTTCGTAACCTGCCTAGACGAGTTTATAGAGACAAAGACGAAAGGAAATACAATAGAACTATATAAGGCTACAAAGAATAAGATTCTTGCCTACGACCCGGCATGTACATTTGAGACTATCACAAAGAAATGGCTGGAATCTTTTAATAAATGGCTAAAAGATACAGGAATGAAAACCAATTCAATATCAATCCATCTACGGAATATTAGAGCCGTCTTTAACTATGCGATAGATAACGAAGAAACGGAGTTATATCCGTTTAGAAAGTTTGCTATCGAAAAAGAGGAAACCAGAAAACGCTCGCTAAGACCGGAACAACTCGCCACGCTCCGAGACTTTAACGGAGAAAAATATCAAAAGGAGTATCAAGACATATTCATGCTTATGTTTTATCTAATCGGAATAAACGCAATAGACTTATTTAACCTCAAACAAATAGTTGACGGACGCATAGAATATAAACGAGAAAAAACCGGAAAGCTATACTCTATCAAAGTAGAACCGGAAGCAATGGAGATAATAAACAGGTATAAAGGAAATAAATTTCTACTAAACACGCTCGAAACCAACGATTACAATTATAGAAAGTATATGGCAGCAATGAATAGAGGTTTGCAAAAACTGGGAAATTTCGAACGAAAAGGATTAGGCGGGAAAAAGATTAGAGATATTTTATTTCCCGACATCACCTCGTATTGGGCGCGCCATACATGGGCTACAATAGCGCATAAAATAGGAATATCGAAAGATGTAATATCTTTAGCTTTGGGGCATGAGTTCGGATGCAAAACAACCGGAATTTATATAGATTACGATTTAGAGCAAATAGATAAAGCGAATAGAAAAGTAATAGACTATATTAATTCGTTATCGCTTTAACCAGGTTAAACACTTATAGCCCCACAATCAGCACTGTTGCGGGGCATTCTCGTATTACTTCTTTAAGAAGTTTTTATAAATACAGGTCCGGATTACTTAGCTTTTTCTAAAATCTACTATCACGATAATACATTTAATATTAAAATTCTAGCGCAATCCCACCTAAAATAGAATATTTTGTAAAAGCCAAATTCATATTTACTTTTTTTATATTCATGACCGCTATCCCGCCAAAATCTAGCCCCGAAACACTTTTTTCTCTGAAAACTTATTATGTACTATGCCGGAATCAGATATAGTATAATCACTTCCATCTGTAGTGCCATATGCTATTTTCGCATACCCTATAACTGGAATAAATCTTAAATTCTTCACAATAGGAATTTGATAGCCTATATGAACTACGGTAGTCGTCTTATCAGACCACTTATCTACTCCCATATCATTTTCATGAGAAGAAGGCCATCCCATAACACCAGCATAAAAACCTTTTATAGCCAAACTTACTCCTACTGCACCATTTGATACACCTCTTCCATATCCCATATATCACCCTATTATATCAATACTCCATTCCTTGTTAACTTCTTTAAAAGGAAAAAAACTTTTGCTAATAAATCATTCACTGAAAGAATTACGACTAGCAACAATAGAGCTTTCTTCATAACTATGTATTTTGATTTGTGGATACTTCTACAAAGAAAGACACTTCTTTACACCAAATCAAACGTTTTACTGTTTTTTTCAAGTTGAATAACGATCATCCGCAAATTACCAGCAATCAATTCGAGAATTCCTTATACTTGAATGAGTATAATATTCTCATTACTATTATCTATTATTTTATCTACAATTTCTTTTGCTAGTTTTGATATTTCAATTACCTTTAGCACAAAATATCAAAAAACAAGTAAACATGAAAAAGCAAACAAACTCTATTACCGCTTAATTCTTTTGGAGCAAATAGTAGCACACAATCTAAAAGATACTCTCCCATATCACATCTATTTAATAGTTTATTGATAGCCTTAAAAAGAAGTTCAGACAATAGTTAGAAATTAAACAATCACTAAAAACTAAATATCATGGAAACATTTATTATTTTAATCATTCTCATATTCGGAATCCTACAACTAATCCTATTTTTCAAAATCTGGGGCATGACAAACGACATTAGAGAAATCAAAGAAAGATACCTTTCTTCAACCACCTCCCCCAAAAAGAAAATGCCCACTCAACCAACAGAATTTAATATTGGCGAGCTTGTTGTAGAAATAAAAACAAATAAGCAAATGCGAATCAAAGAGATTACAGAGGATGGGAAATATAGTTGCTATACAGGTGGAGGTGCTTCACATGAAGGAGATTTTACCGCATCGGAAATAAAACGTTTTAATTCGTAATTCCATATTCAAATAATTTATTTGGATGGTGTATGAAAAGACCTTCCATGCACGTACGTATAATCTCGTACCCACTACCAAAGAAAAAGAGGAAATGTAGTTAAACTACATTTCCTCTTTTTCTTTATAGATCTCAAAGCAAGATTCTTTATCTATTCTCAACCGGACTCTTTCTTCCCTCCTCTGCCCGGCCAGGTTTACGAACAAGTTGAAATACAGTTGGCTGAAAGAAAGGTTGGAACGATCATAGGTTATATCAAATGTCCAAGTTCTACGGAAAGAATCGAAAGTAGCGAATGGTTGCTCACCTCCTTTACACATAAACACTTCCGGGAAAGACGTAGGCGGATAAGGCTGGAATAAGCCCGCTAATTGGGCATACACATAGTCAATCATCCATTCGTCTCCCGTCAAGGTCAATTCCCCTTTCAAGCGGAGTTTGATTGCATAACTGGCAGTCACATCAGACGAGGTATAAACAGGGACTTGACTTTCTACCGGATAGTTACCGTCTTTATATCCAAGGCTCATCGTTAGTTTAGACCGGCCGACGCCATTAAATCCATCTACTTCCTGATCCGCCAACTGATTTTTCAGGTTAATCATAAATGTCAGTTTACCGAGAGTCGGGTCACCCGGATACTGCGCAAGCGTGTCCAACACATAATCTTCGGTATTATAACTTCGGGCTATCAAATCTCCCTTTCCTGCCTCCAAAGCCGGACCGCCTCTTTCCACATCCACGTTGCCAACCGGATAATAAATAGCATCATTATCCCTTACGCAGCCACTCAAACAAAACAGCAACACTGCCAAGCCTATTATCTTATTCATAATCACCTTACTTCTTGATTTTGCGGACAAATATACATCTTTTTTATACCACCCTTGATTTATGTCAACCGTTTTTAGTATTTTTGCACACATCAAGACAGAAAAGACATGGATACACTATTAAGAGAGACTGTAAATGCTGTTGTCAATTCCCGCTTTCCGGAGATGAGTATAGAAGGAAGACGGCAGATAGAAAGCATACTGATTCGTGAAGAATTCCCCAAAGGAGCCATAGCGCTCAACGAAGGAGAAGTAGCCCACGAACTTGTTTTTGTAGGAAAAGGCATGCTTAGGCAGTACTATTACAAAAACGGGAAAGACGTGACCGAACATTTCTCATACGAAGGATGTATCGTGATGTGCATTGAAAGTTTTCTGAAACAAGTACCCACCCGGCTAATCGTAGAAACTCTTGAACCTTCCATTATTTACTTATTCCCCCGCGACATGATACAAAAATTAGCGAGGGAGAACTGGGAAATCAACATGTTCTATCAAAAGATATTGGAATACTCTTTAATTGTATCACAGGTTAAAGCAGACTCCTGGCGTTTCGAATCCGCTCGCGAACGCTATAACCTCCTGCTCGAAACACATCCGGAAATCATCAAACGCGCGCCTCTGGCACACATCGCTTCCTATCTTCTGATGACACCGGAGACACTAAGCCGTGTACGCTCCGGTGTTCTATGATTTTAGCGGCTTTTCCGGTATTCTTTTGGAGACATACCGGTGTAATGCTTGAAATATTTCCCGAAGAAAGACTGGTTTGCAAAATTCAGCCGGTCGGCAATCTCCTGTATATTCATACTTGAAGAATTCAGGAGGGCTTTCGCTTCCAGAATCACCAACTCGTCAATCCACTCTCCCACCGTTTTTCCGCTGACTTCTTTCACGACTCCCGAAAGATGTTTCGGCGTCAGACACAGTTGGTCGGCATAGTATTTTACGCTGCGTTCAGACTGGTAAGACTCCACTAGAGACTCATAAAAGCGTTCGAAGATATACTCTTTCCGGCTTTTGTTCTTCATCGTAGTAGCGTTTGCAGGTGCATGATTAGTAAAAATAGTGCAAAGCTCGAAAAAGAACCCCTGCATCAGTCCCATTACCACTTCCCTACGGTATAAAGCCTCCTTATTCCTCAACCGTTTCCTGATAAACGCGTGATACTCCTTCACCACCTCCTGCTCGTGCGGAGTGAGGTCGAAACACGGATAATCTTTCAGATAGAAAAACAAAGAAAGCACATTTCCGATCTTAGGCAACGTCTCCAGCAAGTTCTTCGACACAGCAAAGAAAATGCCTTTAAAATCGTGACTGAAATACCGCTGCTCGATAATCTGATTAGGCAGTGCTATCACCATCAGTCCGGGACACAATTGAAATTCACGCAAACTAATCTTAAAAGTACCGGTACCCTCCAGACAAAGCCCCACCGTCAACACTTCCAGTTTGGTAGGCCCGTTATACAACGATATAACGCTCTCCGTATCGAAAAGCGCTATATCATTATCAACAACATCAATGTTGTCGGCATCTATATGTTTAGAATGAACTACCGAAGAAATACCTACTTTCGGAACACTTTGAATATCCATACTCTCTCTTTTTTTGGCGACAAATATACCAGCATTTAATCAGATATACAAGCCAATCGGGAGCATTATCGGACATAATGAACACTTTTAGATACTTATCGAACAGACCGGAACAGATATTCATAATCACGTTTGGCAGCCGGCACCGTCCACTTTTCCGGGACAAACTTCCACTGATTGAGCGCTTTCGGGTCCATCGTTCCTTTCTCCTCAATGTAATTCATCAGGTAGAAACGGAGATCCTTATCCGTAGAGAAAATAATGCGGTCTTTCAACTTCTCCTGCGGGATGCCCGCCCCTTTCGTCAGCAATTCTCCGCCACCATTGCCACGGTAAGAATTCAAGGCCACCTTATATATCTTATCCATGCGGAAAGGAGAACCATCAGCCATGCTTTTGATCGTTATCTTCTCGCCCTGCGGTTTAGTGACATCCACCGTATAAATAATGCCCGAAGCCGAGTCGAAATTAAAGCTATAATTCTGGAAAGACGCTCTATCCTCCGCACCTTCACGACGCTTCTCCTTAAACCAGAGCAGATGATCTTCCGGTGATTTCATCCGGTTCGTCCACATATAATAAGACATCTCCAAGAAATCCTTAATCTCCTTTCCGGACAGAGTCATCACATACAGCATGTTCTCATACTTATATAAATTGAACATATCACTCACAAATACATCCCCCTTCTTTATTTCCGAGTCAAACGAAAGCGGAGCGGCAAACGAGATGTCGGCACCGGTGATGTCGAGCTGCAAGGTATGTATCAGGTCGATAAAGGCAGAAGGGCCGAAGAAAGCAGGATGAGTGGAGATACTTTCGGTAAAAGTGCCGATCTTCTTCGAAACGAACTTCTGCACCGTTTCATATTGCGGGGCAAAACGCTTCATAAACTCCTCGCTGATTCCGTAAGCCTCCGTTTCCGTCAAGACACCCTTGATATCCTTGCTCTGCACCTTTCCATCTTTCAGTTTCAAGGTCACATCTACATTAGACAAAACAATCCCATTGCTGGCCGGATCGATAATCAACACCGAGTCTCCGGCAACATTCATCACCTTCTTACATTCGCGGGAATGATCGTGCCCCATCAATACGATATCGAATCCCGGCACATTCTTCGCTACGTTGAGAGAAGCGTTCTCGTTGTACTTGCCCGACATTTTGAAAGCCTCCTGTCCGGCATGGAACAAGCCGATCACCAAATCCGGGTTCTCTTTTTCACGGATAACCTTCATCCATTTGCGTGCCGTCTCTTCCATATCGTCGAAACGCAATCCTTTCCACAGGTTTTCGGAGAGCCATGCAGGGATGGCAGGGGTAATCATTCCCAATACCACGATCTTCACGCCATCACGTTCCAACACTTTGTAAGGAGCCAGATGGGGCTGTCCCGTAGACGTATCTATGATGTTGGCCCCCAATACAGGGAAGTCACAAGTGGTGATCCAACGGTCGAAAACGGCACGTCCCGTTTCCACGTCATGGTTACCCATGTTGCCGGCATCATACTTCATATAATTCATCATTTCCGAGCAAAGATGGGGAGACACCGTATCTATATAATTATAGTAATAGGCAGTGGGCTGTCCCTGCAAAATATCGCCGTTATCCAGCAATATCAGATTCTCCTTATATTGTTCGCGCTCTTTCTGCACGAAAGAATAAATCCGTGCCAGACTCCCCTTCCACTCGTGGCGGGTTATAAAATTATAAGGATAATAATTGCCATGTACATCACTTGTTTCTACAATCTTCAGTTTCACCACCTTTTCCTGCGCCGCAACAGACAGAGCGAGGCAGAGAAGCAAGCCATAAATTAATACGATTCGTTTCATTCTTTTTCTATATTTAGATTTAACGGATGAGAGAATACAAACCGCGCCCCACCGGTATAGTCAGGGTCGATCCATATACTTCCTTTCCATTTGTGCACAATCAATTTACAGATAGACAATCCCAGTCCGGTACCCTGGGCATATTCATTCAGTTTCTCAAAACGCTCGAACACAAGTCCCTGTTTTTCTTTCGGGATACCGCATCCGGTGTCCGTCACCGAGAAGACAGCCATTTGCGTTTCCTCGTTCACAGAAAAGTCCAATGTGATCTTACCGCATTTCGTAAACTTGTTGGCGTTGGACAGCAAGTTAATCATCACTTGCTGCATACGCTGCACATCCGTCACCATCCGGAAAGATTCGAAAGAAGTGGTAAACAAGAACTGGTTTTCCGACGACTGCCGCGAAAAACTAACAGACGCCACCACCTGGCTGCACAACTGCACCACATCACATTCCTCCCAAGTCAGCGTCACCCGGTTGGCCTCCAGACGTGAAAGGTCGAGAATATCGTTAATCAGTCGAAGCAACAAATCCGAATTGGTTTTGATAATCTGATAATAAGACTGCTGTTCCTCCTCCGTGCTACCGCCAACGGCCAATACATCCGAGAATCCTACAATCGAATTCAACGGTGTCCGTATCTCATGGCTCATATTGGCAAGAAAAGCACTCTTCAGACGATTAGACTCTTCCGCCCTGTCTTTGGCTACGCGCAAGTCCTTCTCCGATTTCAGCAGCTCATCTTTCAGGCGTTTCGTACGGAAATAATAGAAGAGAGAGATGCACAAGCCGAGCACCAGTATCACAAACAAAGCACAGGCAGACCATATCTGATAAGTATATTGCTGATAGAACGAAACCGGCTGGTTGACAAGCTGCACTTTAAAAGGCAATACTGCCGGATCCAGCCCCCATTCCTTCACCTTCCGGCTATCCAATACCGCTTTGCAGCCGATTACCGAAAGATGTTTCACCGTATCCTGCGGGTGCGTATCCATCCGTACAGACTCCATAGCCATTTCTCCACCCACTTTCCGGTAGTCGGGCAACACCCCTCCTATCGCCCAATGACCGAGACTCACCGATGAAGGGGTAAAAGCCGGAATGGTAGGGGTAACTTCCATCATGGCATACGTGGCATTTCTCATGAAATACCCCTCATTCATATCCACCCGCCACGTTCCTACCAGGATCACCGTATTTTCGGGCAGTTGCCTCAACTCCTCAACGATGGTATAAATAGAATGTTTCCGTCCATCCATCAGAATCAAATCCAGATCGGGGAATTTCTTCATTTCTTTTCGTACCAATGCTTGCATGGTTACTCCGCCATACGTGTTGTCCGAAATAAAGGCAATGTGTTTCGTTTTCGGATAGAAGGCTTGAATCATCTGAATATTACCCTCTATATCATATTGGTTGATAAATCCCGATTTGAGTTCGGGGATATTCAGATGGTCATCGAAGAGATCGACAGATTCGGGCATCCAGCTATCCAGGCTTCCCACGGTATCTTCCGGCAATATCACCACGTTGCTACTGGCCAGACTGCACATCACGGGCACTTTCACCTGCATTTCATCCCGCTGCGACAAATAAGCGGCCCATGCTTCCTGACCTAACAAAATAATCTGCGCCGGATGCTTTTCCCCTTGATATTTAGCAAGAATCTGTGTCATCATTTTGCTCCATAGCGGAGCTTCCGAGAAGCTTTTACAGTTCATATTCTCGATGATGATGTCGCGCTGTCCTCCCAACTTACTATATTCATCCATATAATCGGAAATAGTGACCGATGTTTGGTGCGCTGCCGGATTATAAGAACAGATAATCAAAATAGGTTTCTTATCGTTAGAGACAGCCAAGACCTTCGATGACTGCAGGAGCCAAAGAAAACAGATAAAAAAATACCCAAGACGTCCCAGCATAATAATGCAGTTTTGATGTGTTAATTCATTAATTGAGTTGCAAATATAGTAAAACTTGTCGGGTTTAACAGATTTATATGTATTTTTGTCGCTCATTTACTGTCAAAAAATACAAATTATGGAATTATTTCACAAGATGATTTCCGGATTTCTGGGCATACCGGAAAGACAAATAAGCAGCACGCTCCATCTTTTGGGCGAAGGTGCTACGATTCCTTTCATCAGCCGATACCGCAAAGAAGCCACTGGCGGGCTGGATGAGGTGCAGATAGAGCAGATCAAAGAGCAACACGATAAGTTGTGCGACATAGCCAAACGGAAAGAAACGATTCTCGGCACCATCACCGAACAGGGCAAACTGACTGCCGAACTGGAGAAGCGCATCAACGACACCTGGAACCCGACGGAACTGGAAGATATATACCTCCCTTACAAACCCAAACGGAAGACACGTGCCGAAGTGGCCCGCCAGAAAGGACTGGAGCCGCTTGCCACCATCCTGCTGTTGCAACGGGAAAACAACCTTAGCGCCAAAGCCGCTTCCTTTGTGAAAGGTGAAGTGAAAGATGTGGACGACGCACTGAAAGGTGCGCGTGACATTATCGCGGAGCAGGTGAACGAAGACGAGCGTGCCCGTAACGCGGTACGTAACCAGTTCGGGCGCCAGGCAGAGATTACGGCCAAACTAGTCAAAGGAAAAGAGGAAGAAGCAGCGAAATACCGCGATTATTTCGATTTCTCCGAGCCACTGAAACGTTGCACGTCCCACCGTCTGCTCGCCATCCGCCGGGCAGAGTCGGAAGGGTTGCTGAAAGTGTCTATCAATCCCGACGACGAGGCTTGCATCGAACGTTTGGAACGCCAATTCGTACGTGGCAACAACGAATGTAGCCGGCAAGTGGGCGAAGCCACGACAGATGCTTACAAACGGTTGCTCAAGCCTTCCATCGAAACAGAATTTGCCGCCCAATCCAAAGAGAAAGCCGACGATGAAGCGATTCGCGTATTCACCGAAAACCTCCGCCAACTTCTTCTCGCTCCGCCATTGGGACAAAAACGGGTGCTCGCCATCGACCCCGGATTCCGTACCGGATGTAAGGTGGTTTGTCTCGACGCACAAGGCAATCTGTTGCATAATGAGAATATCTATCCGCATCCTCCGATCAACAAGACCGGCGAGGCTGCTTCGAAGCTTCGTAAGATGATTGAGGCCTATCAGATAGAAGCCATCTCCATCGGAAACGGAACGGCAAGCAGGGAGACAGAAGATTTCATTAACAGTCAGGGTTTTGACCGTCAGATACCCGTGTTTGTAGTCAGCGAGCAGGGGGCTTCCATTTATTCGGCTTCCAAAATTGCTCGTGACGAGTTTCCGGATTACGACGTAACGGTGCGTGGGGCAGTCTCCATCGGACGCCGCCTGATGGATCCGTTGGCAGAGTTGGTGAAGATAGATCCCAAGTCTATCGGTGTGGGCCAATACCAGCACGATGTAGACCAGACGAAGCTGAAGAAAGCACTCGATCAGACGGTAGAGAATTGCGTGAACCTGGTCGGGGTAAATCTCAATACGGCAAGCAGTCATCTGCTCACTTATATATCCGGTCTGGGCCCCCAACTGGCACAGAACATTGTCAATTACCGGGCGGAGAACGGAGCTTTCAGTTCGCGGAAAGAACTGATGAAAGTGCCGCGCATGGGCGCCAAAGCCTTCGAGCAATGCGCAGGATTTCTTCGCATCCCCGGAGCTAAAAATCCGTTGGATCATACCGCCGTGCATCCGGAAAGTTACCACATCGTAGAGCAAATGGCCAAAGACCTGAAATGCACCATCGACGAGTTGATAGCCGACAAGGAACTTCGCCGGAAGATCAATATTTCCGACTACATCACTCCTACCGTCGGCCTGCCTACCTTACAGGACATTCTGCAGGAGCTCGACAAGCCGGGACGTGACCCGCGCAAGGCTATCAAAGTCTTCGAGTTCGACAAGAACGTACGCACCATAGCCGATTTGCGCGAAGGGATGATTCTTCCGGGCATTGTAGGCAATATCACTAATTTCGGTGCGTTTGTCGATATAGGAATTAAGGAGAACGGTCTTGTACACCTTTCTCAATTAGCGGAACGGTTCATTTCCGACCCGACAGAAGTGGTGTCCATCCATCAGCACGTCATGGTGAGGGTGATGAATGTAGATTATGACCGGAAACGGATTCAACTTAGCATGATCGGGGTACCGCAAGACTGATTGCTTCTCTTTTCTCTCCCCACCACACGATCAGAATCGTAAATACAATCATAAGTACTGTGCAAATGAGCGAGCCTTCAAAACCGAAGGCTCCGCCATTCAGTACGTTTTCTTCGGGCATACGCAAAGTCAGCATACTGGTGGTGAAGTTGTTTCCGCTTACCTGATAACCGAGGATGGGGCCTTGAATCCAATTCCAGAAAAGATGGAGCGAGATAGGGAAACACAGGTTCCGCGTATATAGATAGGAAGCTCCCAGCAGCATACCTGCCAGCAACAGGTTGAGCATGGGCAGGAAAGCGATTTCGGGATTGAAGATGTGCATAAAGGCAAATAACGCTGCCGAGACGAAAAGCGCCAGGAATTTATTCATGGTGGTATGCAACAGGCGTCCGAGGATATAGCCGCGCATCAGTATTTCTTCGAACAAGGCGACCAGCAGGAAAAACACCCACGAGCCCAGCAGATCCAACGGCTTGAACTGGAAACCGGTGACTTCTATTTCTCCCAAGACGAACGAGATTCCGAAGCCGAACAGATAGAGCAGGATTGCCATCAGGAAGCCATACCACAGTCCCTTGACGTGTCCTTTTAAGGAGAGCCCCAAATCAGAAAACGGACGGCGTTCGAAGCGGAGCATAGGAATGGCGGCGGTCAGAACGGCGAGCAGCATACTGGCTTCGAGAATAATGTATCCCATCACTCCCGGATGGCGGGCTTCCACACCCAACACCAACGACAAACATCCGCGGGCCAGCGTACCATACAATCCAAGAAGGATGAAAAGTATCACAATAAACAGCGGGATACAAGCCCACACAGGAAGTCTTTTGGGTTCTTTGCCCCCAGCAATGTTGTCTGCCTCCATTTTTACAATTTGTTAATCCGGCTACAAAATTAGATATAAAACATAAAAAAACATCATGTATTCTCTATTTTTCCTATATTTGTCAGAACAAATCTACAAAATTATGAAAATAAAACTACTATTGATAAGTTTCTTATTGGCCGCTAATGCGTTAGGAGCAGCCGCCCAAGTGAATAAAACGTATTATGTGAGTAAGCCCGGCACGCTGATTTCCATGATGACTGAAGAGGAAGCCAACAGTGTCACCCATCTCACACTGACCGGCAAACTGAACGCGGAGGACTTCCGCCATCTCCGTGACGAATTTGATAATCTGAAAGTATTGGATATTTCGAACGCTGAAATCAAGATGTACAGCGGAAAAGCGGGCACTTATCCCAACGGGAAATTCTATATTTATATGCCGAACTTCATTCCTGCATACGCATTCTCGAATGTGGTGGACGGAGTGACCAAAGGCAAAGCCACGCTGGAGAAAGTGATTCTTTCGGAGAAAACAAAGAATATCGAAGATGCCGCCTTCAAAGGTTGCGAGAACCTGAAAATCTGCCAGATCCGCAAGAAGACAGCTCCCAACCTGTTGCCGGAAGCGTTGGCAGACAGCGTTACCGCTATCTTCGTCCCCCTGGGCAGCAGCGACTCTTACCGCTACAAGGACAGATGGCAGAACTTTGCGTTTATCGAGGGGGAACCGGTAGAGACTACCCTGCAAGTGGGCGCCATGGGCAAACTGGAAGAAGAAATTCTGAAAGCGGGACTGCAACCCAGAGACATCAACTTCCTGACCGTGGAGGGTAAGCTGGATAACGCCGACTTCAAACTGATCCGCGATTATATGCCGAACCTCGTCTCTGTCGATATTTCCAGAACGAACGCAACGGCTATCCCCGACTTCACTTTCGCAC
>ERZ650918.2397-NODE-2397-length-13088-cov-28.120233_pt1 | contig 13088 bp, 10 predicted proteins | sample MGYA00514758_ERZ650918 | MGnify/ENA metagenome assembly ERZ650918 | reverse complement strand
CGGTTATTTTCTTCTACGTTACTCTACCCTCACGGACAGCTTTCTGTTAGGAAGTGGGACGCTCTGTGTTGCCCGGACTTTCCTCATACGCACGAGGCGCAAGCGACAGACCGACCAACTGCTTTATAGGGTACAAAGATACGGAATATTAATGAAGAATGAAGAATGAAGGATGAAGAATTTGTTGTGCAGTGTGCGGATGCAGTACGGATGAATCCTTCATTCTTCATTCTTTACCCTTAATTATCTTAAAAACATGTATCTATTTCGGAATAAATTCGTAGCTTTGCTATTAGTAATAACCCCCAAATCCTTTTGGCCAATGAAAAAGTTATCCTCTCTTTTTTCTTTATTTCTGTTAATCCCGCTTTTTGCTGTCGCTTCGGAAGTGGGTGACCGTACAATACCTGCAGAAGTGGCGCAACTCGCTGACAGTTTGAAACAAAAGTTTGCACCGGACAAGCGCGTGGCTTTGTTCGATGTGGATTACTCTTTCTCCGGAAAGAATGTGATGTTGCGTGGTGTCACCACTTCGGCAGAGGCAAAGACGGCTTTGCTGGATGGTTTGGCAAAGAAAGGATATGCGGTGATGGATTGTCTGCAAGTGCTTCCGGATGAGGCCGGACTTGAAGGCAAGACGTATGGCATTGTCAATGTGTCTGTGTGCAATCTTCGGGTAGCCCCGGATTTCTCTTCAGAAATGATGACGCAAGGCTTGATGGGTATGCCGGTGCGGGTGTTGCAGCGCGACGGCTGGTACCGTATCCAGACACCGGACAACTACATTGCATGGGTACACCGAGTAGGCATACGTCCCGTCACGCGGGAAGAGCTGACCGCTTGGAACAATGCAGAGAAAATAGTGGTGACTTCGCATTATGGCTTTGTCTACTCACAGCCCAGCCAGGCATCGCAGACCGTCTCTGATGTTGCTGCAGGAAACCGCCTGAAGTGGGAGGGGACAAAAGGTGCCTTTTATAAGGTGGCTTATCCCGACGGCCGTCAGGGATATATCTCCAAATCCATCTCCATGCCTGAGAAGAAATGGCGTGCCACCTTGAAGCAGGATGCCGCCAGCATTATAGCCACGGCGCATAGCATGATGGGCATCCCTTATCTTTGGGCTGGCACTTCCTCCAAAGGGGTGGATTGTAGCGGCTTCATGCGCACCGTTCTTTTCATGCACGACATCATCATTCCGCGGGATGCTTCCCAGCAGGCATACGTGGGCGAGCATATCGATATCACTCCTGATTTCAGTAACCTCCAGCCGGGCGATTTGATTTTCTTCGGGCGCAAGGCGACGCCGGAACGCAAGGAACGTGTGGTACATGTCGGCATGTATATCGGCAACAAGCGTTTCATCCATTCGCAAGGCGATGTGCGCGTCAATAGCTTCAGCCCCGACGACGAGCTGTTCGATGAATACAACCTCGGTAGACTGTTGTTCGCTACGCGCGTGTTACCTTATATAAATAAGGAGGCGTCGCTCAATACAACGGAAACGAATCCATTTTATTCAATGTAATAATGTGCTAATGTGCCAATATGCCAATGACCTGCGGCGTGACGGTGCAAACATAACGTAGCATATACATAGCGCAGCCCATTGGCACATTAGCCCATTAGCATATTGGCACATTTAATACACACACAATTATGTCAAACAGAAGAGATTTCCTGAAAACCGCCGCTTTTGCCGCACTCGGCTCAGGCATGGCAATCAATCATGTATTTGCCGGAGGAAATGACGCTCCTTCCTTGTTCAACGTGAACAGTAGGGCAGGTGTAACCCCCAAAATGAAACTGCGTTTCTTCCCCTATGAACTGAAATTGCGCCATGTCTTTACAGTGGCCACCTACTCGCGTACTACCACTCCCGACGTTCAAGTCGAGATAGAATATGATGGCATTATCGGTTATGGTGAAGCCTCCATGCCCCCGTACCTGCAACACGAACTAGGCACGATGGACAGTGTACTGGCTTTTCTGAAGAAGGTGCAGGATGTTATCGGCCAATTCTCAGACCCCTTTCAGCTGGAAGATATACTGGCTTATATAGACAGCCTCTCGGCAGGGGATTCCGCTGCTAAAACTGCTGTGGACATCGCCTTGCACGACCTTGTGGGCAAACTGTTGCAAGCCCCTTGGTATAAGATATGGGGTTTGGACAAGGAAAAGACTCCCTCTACAACTTTCACCATCGGTATTGATACGGCCGACGTGGTGCGTGAAAAGACGAAAGAGTGTGCCGACCAGTTCAATATCCTTAAAGTGAAGCTGGGGCGGGAGAACGACAAGGAAATGATAGAGACCATCCGTTCGGTGACGGACCTTCCGATTGCCATTGATGCCAACCAGGGTTGGAAGGACAAACATCATGCGCTCGATATGATACATTGGCTGCACGAAAAAGGAATTGTCATGATAGAGCAACCGATGCCCAAGGAACAACTGGACGATATTGCATGGGTCACCCAGCAAAGCCCGTTGCCCATATTTGCCGATGAGTCCATTCAGCGTCTGAAGGATGTGGCAGGCTTGAAGGGTGCCTTTACGGGCATCAACATCAAGCTGATGAAGTGTACCGGCATGCGCGAAGCCTGGAAGATGGTGACTTTGGCACGTGCATTGGACATGAAAGTGATGGTAGGATGTATGACCGAGACCTCTTGTGCCATTACCGCTGCCTCCCAATTCTCTCCGGCAGTGGACTTTGCCGACTTGGACGGTAGTCTGCTGATTGCGAACGACCGTTTCAAGGGTATGGAGGTTGTGAAAGGTAAGATAACGTTGCCCGATTTGCCGGGTATTGGAGTGGTGAAGTTATGAGAAAGCTATTGTATACCGTCGCTCTGTTTGTGATGGCTTCTGCATGCAGCACGAAGCCCGAGAGCAAGCCCTATAATTGGGAGGACGACCTGTACCAACGTCTGCTTACGGATTTCTGTATGACGGAATCCCAGGTGAAGGACTATATCCGCAAGTATATTCCCGACGTGACCGATGAGCAGATGCGCCAGTGGGAAGCCTCCAAAGCTTTGGAGTGCATGATGCTGGATGGAGAGAAACGCTATTTCCGCAATGCCGGACCTAATCTGTTTCGTGTGGACTCCACTTGCTATGACATCAAGATAGCCAAGGAAGGCACTTCGCCGAGTGGCAGCGAGAAAGTGAATATGGAGAACCTGCCCGAAATCATTTCTGCTGTGAAGAAAGAGGGCAAGGCCATTGTTGCGCCGAAGCGCATGCGCGTCACCTACACGTTGACCGTAGATACCAATGCCGTGCCTGCCGGGAAAATCATCCGTTGCTGGTTACCCTATCCCCGTCAGGACCAGGCCCGGCAGCAGGATGTCAAGTTCATTTCGGCCAGCGAACCGCAATACACCTTTTCGTCGCCCGAGTGCCGTCACAGTACATTGTACATGGAGAAACGTGCTGTCGAAGGCGAACCGACCGTATTCTCCGAAACCTTTGAGTTTACCGCCAACGGCGAATGGCATAATCTGAAGCCGGAAGACGTGCAGCCCTATGATACGACGACCGCCCTTTATAAGGAATATACTGCCGAGCGTGAGAAGCATATCGTCTTTTCCCCGCGCTTGCGCGAACTTGCTGCCAAATTGACAGCCGGTGAAACCAACCCCTACCTGAAAGCCAAACGTATCTTCCGTTGGGTGAATGACAACTTCCCGTGGGCTTCTGCACGCGAATATTCCACCATTGAGAATATCCCGGAATATGTGTTGGACAACCGTCACGGAGACTGTGGCCAAGTCAGCCTGCTGTTCATTACGCTTTGCCGCATCAGTGGTATTCCCGCACATTTCCAGAGCGGCTTCATGATGCATCCCCGTGCATGGAATCTGCACGATTGGGCAGAAGTCTACTTCGAGGGTGTGGGTTGGGTGCCTGTCGACCAGTCATTCGGCATTCCTGCCTTTGCCCGCAATGCCGACGAAGAATATTTCTTCCTGGGTGGTATAGACTCTTGGCGCATGATTGTGAACACTGATTACGGCATGACGCTACAGCCCGAAAAGCAGTATCCCCGCAGCGAGACCGTCGACTTCCAGCGTGGCGAGGTGGAGTGGGAGGGAGGTAACCTCTACTTCCCGCAGTGGGACTACCACATGGACATTGATTACTTGAATTATTAAGGTGCTATCTACCCTCTAAAAACAGATGATGCGTTCAGCCCGAACACATCATCTGTTTGGTATAAACGCATCATCTGTTTACCCCAAATGCATCATCCGTTTCGGCCGCAACGGGTGATGCGTCTTTTTATGCCCTATCTGTCAGTTCTTTAACAGTCAGCAATCGTACATAAATGCTAATTTGTCAGTCTTTGCCGTTAACCGCTGTTAAGCCCTAAATATCCTCTGTTAAAAGAGAACAAAAAAGAGTGACAAGCGGAATAACTGAACGTTTTTTGTCGTTATTTTAACGTCGTAATGTTAAACGAAACTTGAATATTAACAATTTAAAGAATAGGAAGAATAGTATGAAACAGACAACAAAAAACATCCTTGGAGTTGCGGCTATCGTGCTCCTGAGCTCTGGAGTGGCTGGATTGACCACTTATAAGATGCTGAATAAGGAAAAGCCTGCCGCATTCAGCGAGTTGTTCCAACAGAACCCCAATAATCTGCTACCGGCGGCTTTCCATGCAACGGATGCCCAGCCTGTGGATTTGACACAAGCAGCGGAGAGTTCGCTCCATGCTGTAGTGCATATACGTGCCACTCAGTTGAGTAAGACCCAGACGGTACAAGAACAGCCGGATATTTTTGACTTCTTTTTTGGAGACGGTCGTGGACGCCAGCGCCAGATACAGACCCAGCCGCGTGTAGGTTTCGGTTCGGGTGTCATCATCTCCAAAGACGGATATATTGTGACGAACAATCACGTGGTGGAAGGTGCTGATGAAATCACTGTGAAACTGAATGACGACCGTGAGCTGAAAGGACGCATCATCGGTACTGACCCCAGCACGGACTTGGCATTGATTAAGATTGAAGGGGATGACTTCCCGACAATTCCGGTTGGTGACTCCGACCAGTTGAAGGTGGGAGAATGGGTATTGGCAGTAGGTAATCCGTTCAACCTGAACTCTACCGTAACAGCTGGTATCGTCAGTGCAAAAGCCCGTTCCATTGGCTCTTCTGCCTCCAATGGACAAGCTGCAAACATCCAGTCTTTCATTCAGACGGATGCTGCCATCAACCAAGGTAATAGTGGTGGTGCGTTGGTGAATGCCAAAGGCGAGCTGGTTGGTATCAATGCCATGCTTTACTCACCCACGGGTGCTTATTCCGGCTATGGTTTTGCCATTCCTACCAGCATTATGACAAAGGTGGTAGCCGACTTGAAACAGTTTGGTACCGTGCAGCGCGCGCTCCTTGGCATCAAGGGTAGTGATTTGAGCACAGACCTGCAGATGGACGAACGCTGGACCGAAGAACTGAAGAAGAAGGCCGACGAACTTGGTGTGAAAGAGGGTATCTATGTGGCCGAAGTTGTTGAAGGTGGTTCCGCTGCCGGCATCTTGAAGGAAAATGATGTAATCATAGCATTGAACGGCAAGAAGATTCACAAGTTCTCGGATTTGCAGGAAATGCTGGCAAAACACCGTCCGGGCGACAAAGTGAAGGTAACAGTGGTTCGTGACAAGAAGGAAAAGGAATTCGAAATCACGCTGAAGAATGAGCAAGGCACTACGAAGGTAGTGAAGGATGCCGGAATGGAAATCTTGGGTGCAGCCTTCAAGCCCGTATCTTCCGAGCTGAAGAAGCAGTTGAACCTGGGTTACGGTCTGGAAGTTACCGGGGTTACCAATGGCAAGATGGCCGATGCAGGTATCCGCAAGGGCTTCATCATTCTGAAAGCCAACGGAGTGCCGATGAAGACGGTGGACGATTTGGAAAAGGCGATGAAAGAGGCAAGAAAGTCTCCTGAGCAAGGTTTGTTCATCACCGGTATGTTCCCGTCAGGAAAACGTGCAATGTATGCCGTTGATTTGACTCAAGAATAAAAAATAGGGATAGTTAGGTAAGAAGATTGTAATATTAGCTAACAATAGCGAAAAAGGGGGTGTCGGTACAATACATACCGGCATCCTTTTTGTTATATAGGATAAGATATAAATAAGGTGAAAAAGTTGGGATGAAATTATTGTAACAAAATAATTTGTCGTACCTTTGCAACCCAAATCTGTATTATAAGAATGAGACAACTTAAAATTACAAAAAGTATCACTAACAGAGAGAGCGCTTCTCTTGACAAGTATTTGCAGGAAATCGGTCGCGAAGACCTCATTACTGTTGAAGAGGAAGTGGAGCTCGCTCAGCGCATCCGCAAGGGTGACCGTGTTGCACTGGAGAAATTGACACGTGCCAATCTGCGTTTCGTTGTATCTGTGGCCAAGCAGTACCAAAACCAAGGTTTGAGTTTGCCCGACTTGATTAACGAGGGTAATTTAGGACTGATCAAGGCTGCCGAAAAGTTCGATGAAACACGTGGTTTCAAGTTCATCAGTTATGCAGTATGGTGGATACGTCAGTCCATTCTGCAGGCTTTGGCAGAGCAGTCGCGTATTGTACGTCTTCCGTTGAACCAGGTAGGCTCGCTGAATAAAATCAGCAAGGCCTTCTCCAAGTTCGAGCAGGAAAACGAACGTCGTCCGTCTCCTGAAGAGCTTGCCGATGAACTGGAAATCCCTGTTGACAAAATCTCTGATACGCTGAAGGTGTCCGGCCGTCACATTTCGGTGGACGCACCTTTTGTAGAAGGAGAGGACAACAGCTTGCTCGATGTACTGGTCAACGATGACTCCCCTATGGCTGACCGCTCTTTGGTGAACGAGTCTCTTGCGAGGGAAATTGATAGAGCTCTTTCTACGTTAACCGATAGGGAAAAAGAAATCATACAGATGTTTTTCGGTATCGGACAACAAGAAATGACATTGGAAGAAATCGGCGACAAATTCGGTTTGACCCGTGAACGTGTACGCCAGATTAAAGAAAAAGCAATTAGAAGATTAAGACAAAGTAATCGTAGTAAATTGCTCAAGTCTTATTTGGGATAATAAGAAATATCAATTTCCGACAAATAGAAAGAATTAAAAACCGGTGGTCATATTATGATCATCGGTTTTTTTGTTTTTTTACCATAAAAGTGAAGATGAGCTGCGCTTTAGCATAAAAAAATGAATGAATTCATTTTATTTTGCTCTCGGTTTGCATTATCTTTGCCACCAACATATAACAAAAAACAGATTATGAAATACGTTCGTATACTTTTTGCCGTAGCGTTGGTTTTTATGGTATGCTCGGCATTCTCATTCAAAAAAGGAAAAGAAGGCAAGGAAAAGGCTGTGTATGCATTTGGTGTTGCTGCCTCTTTCAATGACACGGTAGTGTATTTTACTGATATCCAAGTGTTGGATAGTGTCAAGCTGGATAAAGGTGGTTTCCTGCCTAAACGTGATCTTTATACGTATCAGTTAAAGAATTACTTGGAATTTGATTTGAAATGTCCTGATTATACTTGCATGATTTATTTCTCTGAGAATAAAAAGAAGTTGGAGAAAGAGTCAGCAAAAGTAAAAGGTAAATATAAGAAGAATAAATCGATAGTGTTGATGCCTATCGACCCTTATGCATTCCGCTTCAAGAAGCCGGAAGAATAGTCGGCTTCACTTCCTTGCTGAAACAAGGAGCTATCCATTATTACTTGTAACCATGAGAACTAAACTTGATTTTCTTCTGTGGATTTGTTTTTTTGTATTGTTTGTGGCCTGTGAAGATCATCCACAGGAGCCGGATATCGTTGCTGTAACAAGCGTTACATTGAATGAGAGCGCCCTTTCGTTAAAAGAGGGGAGGAATGTGACTTTGTCTGCTACCATTACTCCGGATGATGCTACCAATCAGAATGTAACATGGAAATCAAGTGATCCGGATATTGCTACGGTTGATACCAATGGTAAGATTAGAGCTCTAAAACCGGGAACTGCTACGATTACTGTCATTACTGAGGATGGCGGGAAAACTGCTACTTGTACGGTAACGGTTGAACCGGGTGATCCACTTAAGAGTAGTCGCACGGTGCTAGTATATGTTGCTGCAGATAACACCCTTTCTGGATTTGCTTTACCGGACTTTGAGGAAATGAAGGTAGGTATGGCAAAAGTGGAAGATGTTGATGTGAATTTCCTGGTTTATATAGATAAAGGTGGATCTCCTCAGCTGCTTGAATTGAAAAATGAAAATGGGACAGTTGTAGAAAAGGTAGTAAAGACTTACTCTAGTCGTAATTCGGTAGGTGTATCTGAAACGCAGGAAGTCTTTGCAGCTGTTTTCTCAAATACTCAATATCAGGCTGATAGTTATGGACTGGTTTACTGGTCGCATGGTGACGGCTGGCTTCCTTATCCGTTAGGCGCTAATACCCGCTGGGTGGGGCAAGATATAGGTAACGGTGATAAGAGAATGAATATTTCTGAATTTGTCGAGATCTTGGAGACTGCTCCTCATTTTGATTTTATCCTGTTTGATGCTTGTTTTATGCAATCGGTAGAGGTCGCTTATGAATTGCGTGACTACACGGATTATTGTATTGGCTCTCCAACAGAGATACCGGGTCCTGGCGCTTCGTATGATGAATTAGTACCTGCTATGTTTTTTTCAGAAGATGCGGCAGTAGATATAGCCAAGGCTTATTATGAACCTTATGCAGCTAAATATGATGAGGGTAATGGAATTTTGAATACTAATTGGACCGGTGGTGCTTCTGTATGTGCTTTGAGAACCGAGCCATTAGTTGATTTGGCTGTCTTGACAAAGCAAATTTTACCCGGAACGGTTGATAATGCATCACTTCGTAAATCAGTATTTGATTATGATAAACGTCGTGGTTCTGATGGATATCAGGATGGACATGTAGGGTATTATGATCTGGTGGGCATGATGCGAATGATTACTGATGATAATGCTTATGAAGCATGGAAACAGATTTTTAATTCAGCTGTAGCATATTGGGTTACTACTCCTATGAACTTTTCTGGTTTTTCCCAGAGTATGTTCTCTATGGAAGGAACTAACGGTGTATCCTGTTATATTCCTTCGACTTCTAATACTGTCACTGATAAGGCATACCGTTCTACTGAGTGGTATACATCTGCCGGTTTCGAAAAACTCGGTTGGTAATTCTCAATTTTTAGGGTTGTTATATGATCTTTCGAGGCATAAATATGCCTTGAAACAAATGTTTGTGTACTTTCCTGTTAACTTATATCTTGTATTTATGAACTTTCTTCTTCTCTTTATGTTCCATGTTTTATGATAGTAATTATCTTGGTTATTGTACTGTTGTGCTGTGCTTTAACATTATTTTCCGACGGAAACTATTTTATTCAAGAAAATATTATTTTCTTTGCACCATCAAAACTAAAATAAAGAAGTATGAAGTATATAATTATTGGAGGTGTTGCCGGGGGAGCTACAGCGGCGGCACGATTGAGAAGGGTAGATGAAAAGTCTGATATCCTTTTATTAGAGAAGGGAAAGTATATATCGTATGCAAATTGCGGTCTACCTTATTATATTGGTGGCGTGATTGACGAACGTGAGAAGTTACTGGTGCAGACGCCGGCTTCTTTCGGTCAGCGCTTCAGAGTGGATGTTCGTGTAGAGAATGAAGTGATTGGCATTCATCCGCAGAATAAAACCATTACGGTTCGTACGGTTGACGGAGGCGAATATGAAGAAACTTATGATAAGCTTTTGTTGTCACCGGGAGCTACTCCGGTCAGGCCACCGTTAGAAGGCATTGATTCAGAGGGAATCTTTACCCTTCGTAATGTTGAAGATACCGACTGTATTAAATCTTATCTCACAGAACATGCTGTAAAACGTGCAGTCGTAGTTGGTGCAGGGTTTATCGGCTTGGAAATGGCGGAAAATCTGCATCATGCAGGAGTCTCTGTATCTGTAGTGGAAATGGGCAATCAGGTAATGGCACCTATTGACTTCTCTATGGCTGCTCCTGTTCATCAGCATCTGGTTCAGAAGGGTGTTTCACTTTATTTGGAAGAAGGAGTAACCCATTTTCAGCGCACAGAGCAAGGTATTACAGTTTTCTTGAAAAGTGGGAAGACAATTCCGGCAGATATGGTATTGCTTTCTATCGGTGTACGTCCGGCAACTGCTTTGGCCAGAGATGCCGGATTAAAAATAGGAGAAGCCGGAGGTATCTGGGTGAATGAGTATCTGGAAACTTCTGAGAAAGATATCTATGCCGTAGGGGATGCAATTGAATATCCGCATCCGCTGACCGGAAAACCATGGCTTAATTATCTGGCTAATCCAGCCAATCGTCAAGGACGTATTGTGGCTGATAATATGGTATTTGGCAATAAAGTTTCTTATGAAGGTGCTATTGGTACTTCTATTGCCAAGGTCTTTGATATGACTGTTGCCTCTACAGGACTTGCTGCTAAGCGCTTGAAGCAATGGGAGATGGAATATCAGAGTTCTGTAACCCATTCTGCTTCTCATGCGGGCTATTATCCGGATGCATTGCCACTGACTTTAAAATTAACTTTCCATCCTGTTACGGGAAAATTATATGGTGCACAGTGCATTGGTTATGAAGGAGTGGACAAACGTATCGACCAGATTGCCGGACTTATTAAGCGAGGCGGGACGGTTTACGATCTGATGGAAACAGAGCACACTTATGCACCTCCGTTCTCTTCGGCTAAAGATCCTATTGCCATTGCAGGATATGTGGCTTCTAATATAATAAGCGGTGCAATGCCCATTATTACCTGGCGCGAACTGGTACAGCAGAAGAATGAAGTCATGTTGATAGATACCCGTACTCCCGAGGAATTTTCTTTCGGTTCTATTCCGGGAGCAATTAATATTCCCTTGGATGATTTAAGAGATCGTATGTCGGAAGTTCCTACAAGCAAGCCGGTTGTCTTGTTTTGTGCGGTAGGGTTGCGTGGGTATCTGGCACAACGCATCCTGATGGGAAATGGGTATCGGAATGTGCGTAACCTCTCAGGAGGATATAAACTCTATTCTGCTGCAGTAGCGCCTGTACCCGATAAAGTTGCCATACCGCAGGTTAATTCAATAGAATCTACGGTGAGTTCTTCTAAAGAGCCATTGAAAATTAATGCCTGTGGCCTGCAATGTCCGGGGCCTATCATGCAAGTTAAAAAGGCAATGGATACTCTTGCTCCGGGAGAACAAGTGGAGATTGTGGCAACTGATGCCGGATTTGCACGTGATGCTTCGGCATGGTGTGATACGACGGGAAACCGTCTGATAGGAAGTCATGAAGAAAAAGGCCGTTATACAGTAACTATAGAGAAAGGTGATCCGGCTGCTGTTTGTCCATCGTCTGCCGGAGCAATAGCGGGTAGGGGAAAAACTTTGATCCTTTTCAGTGATGATTTAGACAAAGCTTTGGCTACCTTTGTATTGGCAAATGGTGCTGCGGCAACAGGACAGAAGGTTACGGTCTTTTTCACTTTCTGGGGATTGAATGTTCTGAAGAAAGTGCAGAAGCCGAAAGTTAAGAAAGATATTTTTGGTAAGATGTTTGGCATGATGCTTCCTTCCAGTTCTTTGAAATTGAAGTTATCCAAAATGAATATGTTTGGCATGGGTAGCCGGATGATGCGTTTCCTTATGAAACAAAAAGGTGTGGATTCTTTGGAATCACTCCGTTCTCAGGCTCTCGCACAGGGTGTAGAATTTATAGCTTGCCAGATGTCAATGGATATGATGGGAATCAGTCGTGAAGAACTGTTGGATGAGGTAACTATCGGTGGTGTTGCTACTTACATGGAGCGGGCAGATAAAGCCAATGTCAACCTTTTCATCTAGTAATTTGTTATTTAACAAATAAAAAAGAGAATATATGGAGGATTTATGTAAAATTCGTGATGTTTATCGGGCGATAGCCGAGTTTGAAACCCAATTTATCCAGCAATACAACCTCTCGTTGAATGAGGGGATGTTGCTCTGTGCACTTCTGGATAATCCCCGGCTCACTTCCGGAGAAATAGCAGAAGCATTAGGACTTACTCATTCTAATACTTCCAAGCTAATACGCTCTGTGGAGGAGAAGAAGTTGATTGCCCGCATTATCGGTAAAGTCGATAAACGCCAAATGTATTTCTCACTGACTGCGGAAGGAAAAGAGCAGATTCATACGATTAAGAATTCCAACCATAAAATGCCTGCATTATTACAGCAAGTAGTAGATATGCTGGAAAAATAGAAAAAGGGTTAACTTCCTGTTGACAAACTCTTAACTTCTTGTCAACGGGAAGTCTACTTTTTGTATTTCATGGAAAAGCTTCTACTCGGAACTGCTTTTTCTTTATCGTAATATTTTGTATTCTCATTGTTACGCTTTAACTTTGCGTCCGTTGGATGAACGATTAAGTCTGCATTATTGTGGCTAATTTATTAGTTCATACATAGTAAAAGTCTAAATGCTATATAAAAAATCCTATTGTGAATACAAGCTCCGCCGATCTGAATTGGTATCCCCTGCGTATTACTTATAGCCGCGAGTTGGCCTTGAAAAATTATCTGGACAGCAAGCAAATAGAGAATTTTATTCCAATGCGTTATGAGTATATTGTGAGGAATGAATGTAAAATCCGCAAGCTTGTTCCTGCTATTCATAATCTGGTCTTTGTTCGCTCCACCCGAAAGCAACTTGAAGAGATAAAAGAGGCTAAAGGAGCTATTCTTCCAATTCGGTACATCATGGATTGCGAAACTCAACAACCTATTACGATTCCGGATGTACAAATGCGGAGTTTCATAGCTGTTGCGGGTAATTGCGATCAGCAGGTTGTCTACTTAGACCCCACTACTATTAATCTGAAGAGAGGACAGCGTGTTCGCATTACCGGTGGCGTTTTTGAAGGTGTAGAAGGTGAATTTGTTCGTATAAAAGATGATCGTCGTGTAGTTGTTGTTATTCAGGGTCTTATGGCTGTGGCCACAGCTTTTATCCATCCTTCTTTAATTAAACAGATATAGGAGAAT
>ERZ650918.2386-NODE-2386-length-13133-cov-3.248891_pt1 | contig 13133 bp, 10 predicted proteins | sample MGYA00514758_ERZ650918 | MGnify/ENA metagenome assembly ERZ650918 | reverse complement strand
CAAAGCTTCATGATCGTTATCTACACTCGCTTCGCTCGGCAGTCTTATTATATCATGTGCAAAACCAGCACATGATCAACATTCGTCGCTCGCCGAACACATGCATGTGTTCTTCTCGCTTGCACTCATTTTATCATTCAACCGCAACTTTTGCAATGTGAACAACAACTCTGTCAATTTTCTTTTTTCCTCTTTTGGATATAATAAGCTTATCAAAACAAAAACCTGCTGCTACACGGCAGCTTCACAATTTTTTCTAAGAAAGGAAATAAAAACTATGGAAATGACATTAAGATGGTATGGTTCCAAATTCGACACTGTAACATTAGAGCAGATCCGCCAGATTCCGGGCGTAACAGGCGTTATCACAACTTTATATGATACCGCACCTGGAGATGTGTGGAGCAGAGAACGCATTCAGGAAATGAAAGCAGAGGTTGCTGCTGCCGGACTTCATGTAGCAGGTATCGAGAGCGTAAATGTCCATGATGCGATCAAGACCGGTTCTGCTAACCGTGACAAATACATCGATAACTACATCGAGACTTTAGAGAACCTTGGAAAAGAAGATATCCATCTTGTATGCTACAACTTCATGCCTGTATTCGACTGGACGCGTACAGAACTTGCACGTAGAAGACCGGACGGTTCCACAGTTTTAGCCTACACACAGGAAGCTGTAGATGCCATCAATCCGGAAGATATGTTCGCTTCTATCTCCGGCGATATGAACGGAACTGTTATGCCGGGCTGGGAGCCGGAACGTATGGCTAAGATCAAAGATCTTTTTGCAATGTACAAAGACATCGATGATGAAAAACTGTTTGAAAATTTAAAATATTTCTTAGAGAGAATCATGCCTGTATGTGACAAATATGACATCAACATGGCAATCCACCCGGATGATCCTGCATGGAGCGTATTCGGACTTCCACGTATCATCATCAATAAGAAAAACATTCTCCGTATGATGGAAATGGTAGATAACCCACACAACGGTGTTACTTTCTGCTCCGGTTCTTACGGAACAAACCTTGAGAACGATCTTCCGGATATGATCCGTTCCTTAAAAGGACGCATCCACTTTGCACATGTCCGCAACTTAAAATTCAACAGCCCGACAGATTTCGAGGAGGCAGCACATCTTTCTTCTGACGGAACATTTGATATGTATGAGATCATGAAAGCGCTTTACGATATCGGATTTGACGGACCGATCCGTCCGGACCACGGACGTATGATCTGGGGCGAAGTTGCAATGCCGGGTTACGGTCTTTACGACAGAGCTTTAGGTGCAACATATTTAAACGGTTTATGGGAAGCAATTGAAAAAGGAGAGACAAGACATGCAGTTAAATAGAGCAGGTTTAGCAGATAAAAGTGCATGGGAAGCTAAGGGTTATGCCCTTCCTTCCTTTGATTATGAAACAGTAAAAAAGAATACAAAAGAGAATCCATTCTGGGTTCACTTCGGTGTTGGCAACATCTTCCGTGCATTCCAGTGCAACGTTGTCCAGAACCTTTTAAATGCAGGTGTTCTTGACCGCGGATTGACTGTTGCAGAGGGGTATGACTATGAGATTATCGAGAAAATGAACCGTCCACACGACGATTTAAGCATTCTCGTTACTTTAAAAGCGAACGGAACTGTTGAGAAATCCGTTACCGGAAGTATCATGGAATCCCTCGCTTTAGATTCCCACGATGACACACAGTTCTCCCGTTTAAAAGAGATTTTTGCAAAAGATTCCCTTCAGATGTGTACTTTCACCATCACAGAAAAGGGTTATAACTTAAATACTCCGGACGGAAACTTCATGACTGCTGTTGCAGAAGATATGAAAAACGGACCGGAAAGACCAGAGAGCTACATCGGTAAAGTTGCTGCATTAGTTTACGCACGTTACGTTTCCGGTAAGAAACCGATTGCCATGGTAAGTATGGATAACTGCTCCCACAACGGAGATAAGTTAAAACTCGCCATCACTACTTTTGCAAAAGAGTGGGCAAAAAATGGTGTTGTAGAAGAAGGCTTCGTTTCCTATGTAGAGGACGAAAATAAAGTTTCCTTCCCTTGGACTATGATCGATAAGATCACACCAAGACCAGACGCTTCCATCGAAGCATTATTGCAGAAAGATGACATCGAAGGTCTTGATCCGGTTATCACAAGCAAAAATACTTACGTTGCTCCATTCGTAAACGCTGAGGAAACAGAGTACCTTGTCATCGAAGACAAGTTCCCGAACGGACGTCCTGCGTTAGAAAAAGGCGGTCTTATCTTCACAACCCGCGAGACAGTAGATAAAGTAGAGAAGATGAAAGTCTGCACCTGCTTAAATCCACTTCACACAGCACTTGCTGTATTCGGATGTTTATTAGATTATAACCTCATTTCCGCAGAGATGAAAAATGAGACTTTGGTAAAATTAGTAGAAGGTATCGGATACAAAGAAGGTCTTCCGGTTGTTGTAAATCCTGGCATTCTTGATCCAAAAGAGTTTATCGACACTGTACTGAAAGTACGTGTTCCAAACCCATTCATGCCTGATACACCACAGCGTATCGCAACCGATACTTCCCAGAAACTGGCAATCCGTTTTGGTGAGACGATCAAGGCTTACGCTGCTTCCCCTGAACTGAATGTTTCTGATATTAAATTAATTCCATTGGTATTTGCCGGATGGCTTCGCTACCTTATGGCAATTGATGACAACGGAAATGAATTTACCTTAAGCCCAGACCCAATGTTAGACGAGGTCCGTCCTTACGTTGCAGATATTAAACTTGGAGATTCTTTTGACGCTGATGCAAAATTAAAAGATATCCTCTCCAACGCTAAGATTTTTGGTATAAATCTTTACGAAGTTGGACTTGCAGAGCTTACCTGCCAGTACTTCACAGAAATGACCAGAAAACCTGGCGCTGTTATGGAAACATTACAGAAATATGTCGGCTGATCTTTCAAATTACACTTTATAAAAGTAAAAAGCAGCCGCACCGGGATTTTTTTATGAATCTCGGTGTGGCTGTTTTTTTGTTTTTCTTCATTTGCATCTTCTTTTCATTCACAGCACTGAATCAATGTAACAATATCCAGTCTATCCATATCATTATATAAAGTCTTTTCCTTTATCCATAATCTCATAGAAATTCTTGTGCCTTTTTTCAAATCTGTAAACTGAATTAGTTCATCATTAGTATTAACAATTTTTATCTGATCTGAATTATAAATTTGATAATGCTCTGTAAGCCCGCAACCATTCGTTCCATCACCCTTTACTACTATTTTTCCACTATCAGCTTCTGTGATTACTCCCTCGAATGGAATATTTTTTAATGAAACTGCTGGTGAAAAAAATAATAATTTCACATTTACCAATATACTAACTACAAACAGAACAATAAAAATGACTAAACAAATTTTTTTCTTCATAAACTGAGCCTCAACTCCTTTATCGTCTCTCTCCGTCTGTCCTATCATAGCACACCCCCTCCCAATTTGCAATTTTCCACCCCATCCTTCACGGAATCTTCATAAACTATATTGCTTCTATTATTTCTATATGCTATAGTAAAATTATCAGAATTCTATTCTGCCTTACGAAAGATAAGATAAAATATAAATATTTTTTCGTAAAGGAGTGTGATTTTATGACTGCTGTTAAAGAACGTATTATAGGTGCTGTATCAATTATGAGTGATAAAGATGCTAATATCTTCTGGCATATTATTCAAAAACATTTTAAACTGCCTGATACATTCGCAGATATAGAAAAAGTTGAACCCGATGAAACAGATTTAATAATGTTAAAGGAAATCGAAAACAACCCTGACTGTCACGAATTCATTTCTCAGGAAGAATTAATGAAAGAACTTAATATGTAAGTATTGTTCCCTGAAAAGTGCCAATTTCAGCACTTTTCAGGGAGTCATAATTTTTCAATAAAACCATTATATAAAATTTCAAAATAAATAAAAAAACATTTGACAAACTCCACTGCATATAGTATCATATATTTTGTCGCTGAGGTAATCACTCAACTGACATCATAAATGCGATAGTGGCGTAGTTGGTAACGCGCGACCTTGCCAAGGTCGAGACCGCGGGTTCGAGCCCCGTCTATCGCTCTTAAAGCATCAGCTAAGGCTGATGCTTTTTTCATCCCCTTCTATTAACTTTCCATAACTATAGCAATTCCATATCTGCGAATAACATCTATAGCCAATATCCTTGATTAACATCCCTGAGTCAAGCGTATATTCGCAATCCGCTTCGCTGCGCGTCCCCATACCAGCACCTTAGTGATGGAACAATCTGATACCAGTAAAACTCATCACCATTCCATATTTATTGCAAGTCTCAATCACAGCATCATCACGCACAGATCCACCCGGCTGCGCAATATACTTCACGCCACTCTTATGAGCACGCTCAATATTATCACTGAATGGGAAGAATGCATCAGATCCCAGTGTAACATCCGTCATCTGATCCAGCCATGCACGTTTCTCTTCCTTTGTAAATACTTCCGGTTTCTCTGTGAAAGTTTTCTCCCACATACCATCAGCAAGTACATCCATATATTCATCCCCGATATAAACATCAATGGCATTGTCACGTTCCGCACGTGAAATTGTATCTTTAAATGGCAGATTCAGCACTTTCGGGCACTGGCGAAGGAACCAGTTGTCTGCCTTCTGTCCTGCAAGTCTTGTACAATGTACACGTGATTGCTGTCCTGCACCAACACCGATAGCCTGTCCATCTTTTACGAAACATACAGAGTTGGACTGTGTATATTTCAGGATGATCAGAGAAATCTTCATATCACGTTTTGCTTCCTCTGTAAGCTCTTTATTCTCTGTCACAATATTGGAAAGCATTGCATCATCGATCTCAAGCTCCTGACGGCCCTGCTCAAAAGTTACACCAAATACTTCTTTGTGTTCCAGCGGAGCCGGTACAAAGTTCTCATCGATCTGGATCACATTGTAGTTTCCTTTTTTCTTCTGCTTCAGGATCTCCAGTGCTTCCTCTGTGTATCCAGGTGCAATAACACCGTCAGATACCTCTCTCTTGATTAGAAGTGCTGTATCTTTATCACACACATCAGAAAGAGAAATAAAATCACCAAAAGAGGACATTCTGTCAGCACCGCGAGCTCTTGCATAAGCGCATGCTAATGGCGAAAAATTCTTCCAGTCCATATCATTTACCCAGTAGATCTTTGCCAGAGTCTCTGTAAGAGGAAGTCCTACAGCAGCACCGGCAGGAGATACATGTTTAAAAGATGTAGCTGCAGGAAGTCCTGTTGCTTTCTTCAGATTGGATACCAGCTGCCAGCCATTAAAAGCATCCAGGAAATTGATATATCCCGGTCTCCCGGAAAGGATCTTTACCGGAAGCTCAGATCCGTCTGCCATATAAATTTTTGCAGGTTTCTGATTCGGGTTACAGCCATATTTTAATTCGAATTCTTTCATTATATAAATCCTCCGTATGAACCAAATAAGTATTTTAAAATTAATTCCTGTAAATAATTTCTTACTGCGAAAGCATCGTCTTATGTTCACAATAATCTATGAGCACTATCTGTACTCAGTAAGTGACTATTATTTATTCTTATTAATGATCTTGCTTTCGTACTTACCTGTCTCAATATCAATATATCTTACAAACAGAGATACTTTGTTATCTTCGTTCAGGCTGTTCCAGAGAAGTTCTGCAAACTCATCTATATCATCCGGAATTGCTACCAGTTTCGGTTCGCCTTCAAAGCTTGGAAGTGGATTTCCGTCACATTTATAAGTATGGATGAAATGTCCCTCTCCTGCAATGGCATTCTCGTATGCAAATGTGTATCTGTTACATGCATCCGGATTTCCGTTGTTGCTCTTGAGAATTGACATTGCATAGTTGAATTTTCCGTTCTCTACGTGCATAACACCGGAGATACGAGGTGTATAGTTCGGACCGTCCGGCTCGAATTCTCTGCTTCTTAAGGACTGCTCAAAAGTAAGCTGATGATCCATTCCCTCATAAATGGTATCTGTCTGATCTCCGTTAGTTACGATTGTTTTGTTTCCCAGTACACGTACAGGTGCATAGATGATCAGACTCGGATCTGTAAGTTTGGACGGATCAAATGCCTGGGTACGGATTCCCTCACCATCCTCTACAAATACTCTGTTTCTGCTGTTCTCGCTTCTGCCCATGATGAAATAAGCTGTCACTGCTTTCTTACCGTCTGCGGAACGTCCAATCACAATTCCTCTGCCAGGATAGGAATTCTCTTTCAGTTCTTTTTCCAGTGATAACATTTCCATAATTTTTCTCCTTTTCGTTAAAAATAAGGTTAAAAAAAGCCTGGGAAACCTATTTATTCATTGAATAATTTCCAGGCTGCCCAGGCGGTCGGCTCATATACTCGCTGCACTCCCTGTAGGTAATCCTACTTCCGCCAGTCATGCAGGCACTGTCGTGAAAAAAAATCACACGTTGTTATTATAGTACAATACTTCTTTGTGGATTTCAAGGCAAATTTTTTTGTACTGTGCTGAATTTTCGTTTTACTGAACATCCTGCAAACCATAATCAACATCAATCTGCGCCGCAATATCCGATTTCATCTGTATCCATGCATCCGGATTCTCCACATAATATTTCGGACAGTTTTTTCCGGTAACATCATAATGCCGGATCACGTTCTCTGATGTAAGCCCAAACCGCACGCACAACCACGCAGAAAGCTTCACTGCCGAATCATAAGTTGCCTCATTAAATTTCCCCGTCTCATCCGGATGACAGCACTCGATGGACAAAGTATCTACATTACGTGAGTTCGTCGCATAGGACATCTCTGACGTAGGAATACACTGCACCACTTCCCCATCCAGCCCCACTACAAAATGACTGCTCACCTTTGTGTCATGAGTAGTCGCCAGATTCTCGAAGTAGTTCCTGTTTGCAATGGCTGTTGCCCCCGGATTTGCAGTATAATGAATGGCAATATACTGTACACTCTCAATAGGAATCTGCGGTCTGGAATATTCATTCGGTGTCAGCAGTTCCACATCTATGTACGGCGCCCCTTCTTTCTGCCATTGTTCCGGTCCGCCTGAAGAATCCGCATTATCTGTTCCTGACTGTTCCGCATCAGAAATCATCGTGTCAGAATTATGTAAAAAGTCCCCAATACTCCATCCATTTTCACTGGCCCGATTTATTATGATCCACCCAATCAGAACTATGATCACGAGCAGCATAAGGCTCATAAGAATTCTCTGATTTCTCTGCCTTACTCTGCTGCTCTTTCGTCTTTTCGACCTGCTGTTTTTCTTTTTTACTGCAGTTTTCCCTGTTCTGGTATCTGTTTTTTTCTTTTTGTTTATATGCTTTTGCATTTTTACCTTCTCTTACGGGATTTTACTCCCTGCAAAAAATACCCCGGCCGGCATGCCTGGAAATCTTATTTCTTTCCATCAGCAGCCAGCCGGGGCATATATTACACCTGAAATTTATTATTTGTCATCTACGCTATAGTTCGGAGCTTCTTTTGTGATATGAATATCATGTGGATGAGATTCCTTAAGAGACGCTGCAGAAATCTTGATGAATCTGCCTGTTTCTTTGAGTTTCTCAATAGTTTCTGCTCCACAATATCCCATACCGGAACGGAGACCGCCCATGAGCTGGAATACAGTATCCTCAACATGTCCTTTGTAAGCAACACGTCCTTCTACGCCTTCCGGAACAAGTTTCTTCGCATTCTCCTGGAAGTAACGGTCTTTACTTCCGTTCTCCATAGCTGCGATAGATCCCATACCGCGGTATACTTTATATTTTCTGCCCTGATACAGTTCGAATGTTCCCGGGCTCTCGTCGCATCCTGCAAACATGCTTCCCATCATGCACACGCTGCCGCCTGCTGCGATCGCCTTTGTAACATCACCCGAATACTTGATGCCGCCGTCAGCGATAATCGGGATGCCGTATTCCTTTGCCACATTGTAACAGTCCATAACGGCTGTGATCTGAGGTACGCCGATACCTGCCACCACACGGGTCGTACAAATGGAACCGGGGCCGATACCTACCTTTACACAGTCCGCACCTGCCTCGATCAAAGCTCTGGTCGCCTCACCGGTAGCCACATTTCCTGCCACTACCTGAAGATCCGGAAATGCATCCTTGATCATCTTCACACAGCGGATCACGTTGGCAGAATGACCATGGGCAGAGTCAAGAACAATTACATCTACCTTTGCTTCTACCAGAGCAGCTACACGCTCTAATACATTAGCAGTAATGCCTACGCCGGCTCCGCAGAGCAGACGGCCCTGCTCGTCTTTTGCAGACAGAGGGTACTTGATCTGCTTTTCAATATCCTTAATCGTGATAAGACCCTTTAAATTGAAATTGTCATCTACGATAGGAAGCTTTTCCACTCTGGCTTTAGCAAGGATCGCCTTTGCCTCCTTGAGCGTTACTCCTTCCTTTGCAGTGACAAGATTCTCGGAAGTCATACATTCCTTGATCGGACGGCTGAAATCCTCCTCAAACTTCAGGTCACGGTTGGTAATGATACCCACCAGCTTCTTTCCCTCCGTAATAGGAACACCGGAAATACGGAATTTTGCCATAAGGTCATTGGCATCCTTTAAAGTATGTTCGGGGGAAAGATAGAAGGGATCTGTGATAACACCGTTTTCGGAACGCTTTACACGGTCTACTTCTTCTGCCTGTTCCTGAATAGACATATTTTTGTGGATAATACCGATACCGCCCTGGCGCGCCATGGCAATGGCCATACGGTGCTCGGTCACGGTGTCCATGCCTGCACTCATCAGGGGAATGTTAAGTTTGATCTTCTTTGTAAGATAGGTGGTTAAATCTACCTGATTCGGAATCACTTCTGAATAAGACGGAACCAGAAGTACATCATCAAAGGTAATGCCTTCGCCGATAATTGTACCCATTAAAACTTCCTCGCTTTCTGTGTGGTATACTGCCCTCAGCATCTTATTAGTATCTAATCCTAGCAAATTTTATTAGGATTGTCAAACCCATTTTCCCGTTATGATTCATTGAATTTACTAATAGGATTCCATCAGTGACCCTAATATTTTGTTTCTCTTACTTCACGAATTTACGCGGAAATGTATGGCGCATGGCTGCCAGCATCTTTTCATTGGGCTCAATAAGAACTTTCATGGTGTCGGCTCCCTTCTGATACATCAGCGCATAAACTTCAGCACCCTGCTTTCCGGAGGTACAGTCCATAACCTTCATCCCCTGCTTGGCATAATCCTTCAGCATATAGGAATCCACCGGAGCGATCAGCTGTACATCATCCTTTTCACAGTCAAAGGCCTTTTTCCGTCTGGCCTTTCCCAGAATCCGGTCAATCCGCAGACCGCCCTCAGCAAACAGATACTCATATTCCACACTTAAATTCAGGAAAATAAAATAGGTACCGATACCTGCTGCTGTCATGATCACAACTCCGATCACCGTCTGCAGCGCCAGCAGTACGGAAAAGGCGCAGACAAGCACCATAATGATCTTTACCGGAAGGGCATAGATAGGATCCTTGCGCTTTACCAGCCATTCAATGTAACTTTCTTCCATAGCAAAACTCTCCTGTTGTCATTTTTTCTTCTTATTATACACCACTTCACCGGTTATTTCCAGTCACATTTTCCCGCCTGAACCATACTGTAATAATAAGAACAAACACGGGCAGGTATACGGATCGTGAATCCTTTCCTTTCCTTAAATGATATACAACCAGGGCAGACCGCCCGGGTAACGGAACTTCTTGTTTCCGGAGCCATGCGCAGGAGGCTTATGGATCTGGGGCTGACTGCAGACACACAGGTAGAATGCCTGGGCGTAAGTCCTTTAGGTGACCCGGTCTCCTACCGGATCCGGGGTGCAGTCATTGCCATACGGCGTGAATACAGCCGCCAGATCCGGGTGGATGGAAACGAAAATAAGAACCAATTTTCAGTGGCTCTGTCCGGCAACCCCAATGTAGGAAAAAGCACCCTTTTCAACAGCCTTACCGGCAGCTCCCAACACACGGGCAACTGGGCCGGGGTTACAGTTTCCTGTTTTAAAGGAAGCTGCTCCTCAAAAAAATACAACTATGTTTTCGCAGACCTTCCGGGAACGTATTCTCTTATGGCTCACTCTGCTGAAGAAGCGCTTGCACGGGACGGCATCTGTTTTGGGAACTGTGATGCCGCTGTGGTTATCTGTGACTCTACCTGTCTGGAACGGAACTTAAACCTTGTCCTGCAGATTCTGGAAACCGGAATTCCCGCCATGGTCTGCGTCAATTTCATGGACGAAGCAGCGAAAAAAAACATACGCATTGATCTGCCGGCTCTCAGCCGGGAACTTTCTGCTCCTGTCGCTGGAACAACTGCAAGAAAAAAGCGCTCTCTGGAACATTTTTTAGATCGGCTGGATGAAACGGTCGATCATCCAGACACAGAGCCATTTCATATTTCCTATGACGCAGCTGTAGAACAGGCCATTTCCATGCTTCTGCCCTTTACAGAACCACTCAGCAGCCGCCTTTCTCCCCGCTGGCTGGCCTTAAGACTCCTTGAAAATGATCCCGGCCTGCTTCGCTCTTTAAATACCTTTTTAGGCAGAGATCTGTCCGAGGATGATGCGTTATGTCAGGCTGTCCGCCAGGCCCGGTCACACCTGGATCAGGCTGGGATCTTTGAGGATGATTTAAAGGACCGAATCGTATCCGGCATCGTAAATACTGCGGAGTCCATTGCTTCCCGCACGGTCTCCCTTCCTGAAAAACCCTACGGCAAAAGGGATGCTTTTTGGGATCGCATCCTGACCGGGCGGCTGGCCGGATATCCGGCTATGATTGGTCTTTTGGCGCTCATTTTCTGGCTGACGATCACAGGAGCCAACTACCCTTCCGCCCTGCTTTCCTCCCTCTTTTTCTCCTTTCAGGAAAAACTTACCGCTGCTTTTATGGCAGTCAATGCGCCCCAATGGCTCCACGGGATTCTGGTTCTGGGTGTATACCGGGTACTGGCCTGGGTTATCTCTGTCATGCTTCCGCCCATGGCCATTTTCTTCCCTCTCTTTACCCTTTTGGAAGATTTTGGTTATCTGCCCCGGATCGCATATAATCTGGACCGTCCCTTCCAATGCTGCAAAGCCTGCGGAAAACAGGCCCTTACCATGGCTATGGGCTTTGGCTGCAATGCAGCCGGAGTAACGGGCTGCCGGATCATCGACTCGCCCAGAGAACGGCTCATCGCCATTCTTACCAACAGCTTCGTCCCCTGCAACGGCCGTCTTCCGGCCCTCGTAACTCTGATCACGCTGTTTTTTACAGGAGCTTCGTCCGCAGGTCCTATTTCCTCTCTCCGTCCTGCCCTGATCCTTACTTTTTTTATCCTTACCGGTGTTGCCGCCACCTTTTTTGTATCCCGCCTTCTGTCTGCCACGGTCCTTAAAGGTGTGCCTTCCTCTTTTACTCTGGAGCTTCCGCCCTACCGCCGACCTCAGATTGGAAGGGTAATCTGGCGCTCCATTTTGGACCGCACCCTTTTTATTCTGGGCCGTGCCGCCGCGGTAGCGGCTCCTGCCGGGCTTGTGATCTGGATTTTAGCCAATGTTTCCATTGGAGATATCAGCCTTTTGGCACGCTTTAGCGGATATCTGGATCCGATCGGGCGCCTGATGGGGATGGATGGGGTAATCCTTATGGCATTTATCCTTGGGCTTCCGGCCAATGAAATCGTGATCCCCATCATTATCATGGCCTATACCTCTCAGGGAACCCTGATCGAACCAGGAAATCTTTCCGACCTTCATACGCTCCTTATCTCTCAGGGCTGGACCTGGGTCACTGCCCTTTGCACCATGGTATTTTTCCTGTTTCACTGGCCCTGTTCTACTACCCTTATGACGATAAAAAAGGAAACCGGAAGCTTAAAATGGACCTGTCTGGCCGTTCTTCTTCCCACAGCCTGCGGCGTTATACTGTGCATGGCAATTACTGCCTTCTCCCGGCTCTTGACTTTCCTTTAAGGTACCTATATAATAATTCCCAGTATTCACATATGAATAATATGATACCAAACTGCCAGGCAACCCGGTATCAAAACTATGTATATCCGGAGTTTAGAATGACAAACCATTACGATCACAGACAAAACAGAACCTCCCGCTCCTCCTACCGCGGCCCCAGAAAAAGCCGCCGGCCTGCATCTGAAACGGAGAAGGGAAACTCCCTTCTTCCCCTTGCTGCCGCCGGAGCGGGAATCTTTCTTTTAGCCGCTGTCTCAGCCGTCACTATTTCCCATTTTAAAGGGAAACCGGCTGCGGGCAGCCATGAAACCTCGCTTTCTGAAACAGATGCCTCGCTTACCGCGCCTGCGGTAACGGTCAACGGCATTTCTCTGAACGGCTTAAGCCCGGATGAGAGCTTTGAAGCCTTAAACCAGCTTTTTCCTTGGGACATGAAAGCAGAATATGGAGAAGAACAGCTGGCTGTGGAAAATCCTTTATCGTCCCGGCTGAAGGAATGGATTAGAACACTCTGCCGTTCCTCCCAGTCCGGAGATCTGACCCTTACCCCTGCAGACCTGATAAACGAAGAATTAAAAAAGGAAATTTTAATCCAGGCAGAAACCTTTGCAAAAAAGTGGGAAACTGCACCTAAAAACAGCGGTCTGGATTATTTTGATCCACAAAAAGGAAGCTTTATATTTACCGAAGGCTGCTCCGGCATTGAAATTGATGAACGCCGGCTGGCTGAGGATATTCTTTCCGCTATCCGTGAAAACCGGCTGGATGCAGTAATCCCCGTTCATTCCGCAGACGCTGCCCCGCCTCTCTCCAAGGCCATGGCAAAAGAGCAGTACACAACCATCGCTGCCTTTACTACGGAAACCACCAGCAATCAAAAACGCAACACAAACGTACGGCTGGCAGCAGAGGCCTTAAACGGCACCATTGTACAGCCCGGCGAGGAATTTTCCTTTAATCAGGCAGTGGGCCAGCGCACGGCTGAAAAAGGCTATCAGGAAGCAGCTGCATACAGCAGTGGCGCTGTGGTACAGGAAATCGGAGGCGGTGTCTG
>ERZ650918.2384-NODE-2384-length-13135-cov-2.592355_pt1 | contig 13135 bp, 10 predicted proteins | sample MGYA00514758_ERZ650918 | MGnify/ENA metagenome assembly ERZ650918 | reverse complement strand
CCGCGTAGTAGCGCGAATCCACCAGAATGTGCGCACTTACACGGCTAATCACCACATAGCCTGATCCGGTGGAGATCCCCAGATGCGGCTGTTTGTTCTGCCGTGAGGAGAGAAGCACCGCATCCAGTTGTTGCGCCTTAAGCCAGTCGCGCAGCGAAGCGAGTAATGTCATCAGGATTGTCCTTCTTACAGGCTATCGATTAACAATTTGCCTTTACGGAACATCATCAGACGCAGGAACACCACCATCAGCGCAGTAATGACTGCCCCCAGCGCGATCCCCGCCATGTAGACGCCGAGGTTAGTGACCAGCGGCCATGCCCAGATAGCGGATTCCGGGAACCATTGCACTGCGCCCAGCCAGACAGCGGCGGTTGAGCCGACAATCGCGCCGACCATATAGGACGGAATGGCGGTGATAGGGCTTTCCAGTGCAAACGGAATCGCACCCTCACTAATCCCCATAAAGGCAAGGAACATCGCGGTCTTACCCTGCGGATAAAGTTGAGCGTTGAACAGACGTTTGCCGGTTAAACGACGGTCAATAATGGTTGCCAGACCCAGACCAATCGGCGGAATAACGATAGCGATAGAACGTGCGGTGACCGGTAATACGTGGTCAGTGGTAAAGCTGAAGGCAACGAAACCGGCTGCTTTGTTGATCGGGCCACCAAGGTCAATTGCTGTCGCTGCGGCGATCCCCATTGCGTACATCAGCGCACCCTTCTCACCTGCGGCAGTCAGCACGGTACGGATACCGCCGTTGATCCAGCCGCCAAAGGGGGTGATGACGTAGTACATCGCCAGCATGACAAAAATGGCGGAAAGAATCGGTAGCAAAAATGTGGTTTTGAACGCTAACAGGAAATCCGGTAACTGGATTTTCTGGTTCATCCATTTCACGAGGTAACCCGCAACGATAGATATTATCAGCGCACCAATGAAGGTGGACGGCACCGGCGAAGAGGTCGCCCATTGCATAGTGCTGGGATCGAAGTTCAGCAGTTGCGTCGGCTGGGTAGACATCAAGCCGCCGATAAAACCAGCCGGAAACGCCAGTTTGCCACCTATAGAGTTCGCCACAAAAGCGGCAAACATCGGAATGGCGAAACCAAACAACACGCCGCCGAAGGACTGCGACAGCCAGGCAAATTTCAGTAAGGAAAGGTCGAAACCGGAGAATTTCCCGCTATTAAGAGCATCCATGATGCCGATATCAGCAGGAATTTTAAGCCAGCTATAAGCAATAAGCTGGCTGAAAGCGAGGATCACACCGCCCATAATTAAGGTCGGCACCATGCGTGAAATCCCTGACATCACATGCTGCGGGAGTTCACCCCAGAAGCTGCTTTTAGAGGCCTGCGGATTCTTAACTGCCGCTGCCGCACCGGATGCGCCAGGCACAACGGTTGCACTGCGTTTTTTAATGGCCATAACAATTATCCCTGTCGAATATTACTGTTGTTCAGAGGCAATCATCTCTTCGATTTCTTTGATGATGCCCGCAGCGTTTTTAATTGCGTCCTGCAAAGTGATTTCATAAACGTCGCGTGATTCGAAACGTTCGTTATCTTCCGGGGTAACCGCCACGGAGTGGATGATGATAGTCGCTTCGGCGATATCCTGCGCCGTCAGGCGATTCTGGATACCGTCCGCGCCCTGGGTTTCAATTTTTACTTCATAGCCTGCTTCTACCGCCGCTTCTTCCAGCGCCTGAGCGGCCATAAAGGTGTGAGCCAGGCCCATTGGGCAGGCACATAAGGCAATCAGTTTCTTACTCATCGTTAATTCCTCGTTCAGTGATAGTTGACGAGTGAAATTATGAACGTGCAAAACAAATCGCCGTTACCAGACAAATAATGCATTTACTGGAGAATTAATCCCGCTGTACGGAAGTGTGACGCAGGTCGGCCTTGTGAGGAGGACGCAAAGAAAAATTGAATTAACTGTATGATTTAAAAGATTATCGGGAGAGTTACCTCCCGATATAACAGGAAGGATTTACAGAATGTGACCTAAGGTCTGGCGTAAATGTGCACCGGAACCAAGAAGGCCCGGATTGTCATGGACGATGAGATACACCGGAATATCATGGACATATTCTTTAAAGCGCCCTTTATCTTCAAATGCGGCACGGAAACCAGAGGCTTTGAAGAACTCAAGGAAGCGCGGCACGATACCACCCGCAATAAACACGCCGCCAAATGTCCCGAGATTGAGCGCCAGATTGCCGCCAAAACGGCCCATAATGACGCAAAACAGCGACAACGCGCGGCGGCAATCGGTGCAGCTGTCAGCCAGCGCACGTTCGGTAATATCTTTTGGCTTGAGATTTTCTGGCAGGCGGTTGTCGGCTTTCACAATCGCGCGATACAAATTCACCAGTCCTGGGCCAGAAAGCACGCGCTCTGCCGAAACATGACCAATTTCTGCACGCAGTATTTCGAGGATAATGGCCTCTTCTTCACTGTTCGGCGCAAAATCAACGTGACCGCCTTCGCCTGGCAAGCTTACCCAACGCTTATCGACATGGACCAGATGCGCAACCCCAAGCCCCGTTCCGGCACCGTAAACCGCAATAGGCTTACCTTCGACCGGTTCTGCGCCACCAAACTGAATCAGATGCTCTTTTTTCAGCATCGGGATCGCCATCGATACAGCGGTAAAATCGTTAATAATTTCCAGATGGCTAAAACCGAGATTCTTTTTCATTTCGGCAATTGAGAACGCCCAGGTATGGTTGGTCATTGCCACCCAGTCACCGGTAATTGGGCAAGCGATGGCAATACAGCCGTCTTTCACCTCGACCTTATGTTCTTCAAGATAAACGCGAATGACCGCTTCGAGGCTGGGGTAATCAAGCCCTGAATAGGTCTTAGCCTGCGAGATTTCACCACTGGCAATATCACACAGAGCAAGACGTGCGTTGGTGCCGCCCACATCACCGACTAATGCATACTTTGTCATTCTTCAACTGCTCCGCTAAAGTCAAAATAATTCTTTCTCACACTGTAAATACCTGGGGGCATAACAACAACGCCGGAAAGGCAGGCTCCCTGTAAATATCGATCTGGGTCACACAATTACTTTATCGTTTCAGCACCAATTGCAGCGATGCCTTTTTGCAAGCTGGGCAAACTAAGTATCTGACCCCGCATAAGGAATAGAACATGCTCCATCCGCGAACCATGTTGTTATTATCGCTCCCCGCCGTGGCAATTGGGATTGCGTCCAGTCTTATTCTGATTGTGGTGATGAAAATCGCCTCGGTATTACAGAATTTGCTCTGGCAACGACTGCCGGGAACTCTGGGGATAGCTCAGGATTCACCTTTCTGGATCATCGCCATATTAACGCTAACAGGTATTGCGGTGGGGTTGGTTATCCGTTTCAGCCAGGGGCATGCTGGACCAGACCCCGCCTGTGAACCGCTGATCGGCGCACCGGTTCCGCCCTCTGCGCTACTTGGACTTATCGTAGCATTAATTCTCGGTCTTGCTGGCGGCGTCAGCCTGGGGCCGGAACATCCGATCATGACCGTCAATATCGCCCTTGCGGTTGCCATTGGCGCTCGTCTGTTACCGCGCGTCAACCGAATGGAGTGGACTATTTTAGCCTCTGCCGGCACCATCGGCGCACTGTTTGGCACACCTGTTGCGGCGGCGTTGATATTTTCGCAAACCTTAAATGGTAGTAGTGAAGTTCCGCTATGGGATCGTCTTTTTGCGCCGTTAATGGCGGCAGCAGCTGGTGCACTTACTACCGGATTATTTTTCCATCCCCATTTTTCACTGCCCATTGCGCATTACGGAAAAATGGAAATGACCGATATTCTCAGCGGTGCAATTGTCGCGGCGATTGCCATCGCAGCAGGGATGGTCGCCGTATGGTGCTTACCACGGTTGCACGCGATGATGCATCAAATGAAAAATCCGGTGCTCGTGCTGGGTATTGGCGGATTTATTCTCGGTATTCTGGGGGTTATGGGTGGACCAGTTTCGCTGTTTAAAGGGCTGGATGAGATGCAGCAGATGGTGGCAAATCAGGCTTTCAGCACCAGCGATTACTTTTTGCTGGCGGTAATTAAACTTGCCGCCCTGGTCGTTGCTGCCGCCAGTGGCTTTCGCGGTGGGCGAATCTTCCCGGCAGTGTTTGTCGGGGTGGCATTAGGGTTGATGCTGCATGAGCACGTTCCCGCCGTTCCAGCGGCAATAACCGTTTCCTGCGCTATTCTCGGCATCGTGCTGGTGGTAACACGCGATGGCTGGTTAAGTCTTTTTATGGCGGCAGTCGTTGTACCCAATACCACATTGCTACCGCTGCTCTGTATCGTCATGCTTCCGGCATGGCTGTTATTAGCAGGTAAGCCGATGATGATGGTCAATCGTCCGAAGCAACAGCCACCCCACGATAACGTTTAGCAAAAAATGCTCTCCTTTATGATTTAAGAGTTATGGCGATGATACGGGGCTTTACCTCCCCGTAATATTGCGTTAACAGGCCGCTGACGGCTTCGATCGTGAAGGAGAATAACAATGTTCAGGTCACTGTTTCTGGCGGCCACCCTGATGGCATTTACCCCGCTTGCGGCAAACGCAGGTGAAATCACCCTACTGCCATCAATCAAATTACAAATTGGCGATCGCGATCATTACGGTAATTACTGGGACGGTGGTCACTGGCGCGACCGTGACTACTGGCATCGCAATTATGAATGGCGTAAGAACCGCTGGTGGCGTCATGATAATGGCTACCATCGTGGCTGGGATAAGCGTAAAGCGTATGAGCGTGGCTATCGTGAAGGCTGGCGCGATCGTGACGATCATCGCGGAAAAGGCCGCGGACATGGACATCGCCATTAAACGCGTCCGTCAATGGAGCACAATGCCTGATGCGACGCTAGCGCGTCTTATCAGGCCTACAAACCGTCTCTTTAACGCGTAGGGCGGATAAGGCGTTTTGCGCCGCATCCGCCAATGGTGCCAGATGCGACACCAGCTGAACTACAATCCCAGTGCCGTTCCCACCAGTAACCAGATATTCAGCGCCACTACCAGCACCACAATCACCCAGCCTGTCTGTTTTACGCGTTTGCTGTTCACCAGATCGCCCATCAACTTGCTGTCACTGGTGAAAATCAGCAGTGGAACCAGCGCCAGGGCGATACCAAAACTTAACAACACCTGACTCATAACCAGAATCCGTGTCGGATCTAATCCCATCAGAATCACAATAAATGACGGCAACATAGTGACTGTACGACGCACCCACAGCGGGATATGAAAGCGAATGAAGCCCTGCATCACCACCTGCCCCGCCAGTGTCCCCACCACCGTTGAGGACAGTCCGGCAGCAACCAGGCTTAATCCAAAGACCGTTGCCGCAGCATGGCTTAACAACGGTTGCAGCGTCAGATAAGCCTCATCAAGATCGGCAACACCAGTATGACCTGAAAAGTGGAACGCCGCCGCAGCTGTAGCCATCATCGCCAGATTGACAAAACCGGCAATAGTCATGGCGATAGCCACATCCCATTTGGTGGCGAAATAACGTTGTTGACGAGAACCGCCATGTAAATGTTGAGTGAGCGAAGAGTGCAAATAAATCACATGCGGCATAATCGTCGCCCCTAACACGCCTGCTGCCAGGAAGACCGCTTCCGAAGTAGGTAAACTCGGGATCACCATTCCTTTACCCAGCTGCGCCAGGTTAGGCTGGGAGAAAATCAACTCGACAATGTAAGCCGCGGCAACAAACAACAGTAACCCACCAATCACTTTCTCCAGCGGTTTTTGCCCGCGACGTTGCAGCATTAAAATCAGGAAAGTCGCGATCCCCGTCAGCACCGCGCCCTGCAACAACGAAACACCAAGAATGAGTTTAAAACCGATCGCCGCACCAATAAATTCCGCCAGGTCGGTTGCCATCGCAATAATTTCTGCCTGAACCCAATAGAACCACACTACGGGACGCGGATAGTGATCACGAATCTGCTCCGCCAGATTTTTACCGGTGGCAATCCCCAGTTTGGCAGAGAGGATCTGAATCAGCATCGCCATCAGGTTGGCCCAAACGACAACCCACAGTAGCTGATAGCCGAAGCTGGCACCCGCCTGAATATTGGTCGCAAAGTTACCGGGATCGATATAACCAATCGCCGCAATGAACGCAGGTCCCATTAATGCGAGCCTCATCTTGCGCGCCGCCCGTCCGCTGCTACTCTCAACGCGATAGTTCGTCATCTTGTGCCTCTAAAACATAGCCTTTGCTATGTTTCATGCTATGCCAAACGAGAATGATTATCAAATTCATTTAAATGGGTTGTGGTGATTTCTCTGATAGACCAGGATTATGACTACGAAAAGATTGATGACTTGAATGTTATGGTTATGTTTAATGTTAGCACATTTACATAACTTTCAGCTTCCATACACAACATAGCAGAAATGTATGACAGCTCACTATTTTTGAAGCTTGTCACAGGACGTCATTATAGTGTGTGTCAGATCTCGTTTTCCTTAACCATGTTACATAGAATGTGCACGGAAATTTAACCTGCCTCATATTTGGAGCAAATATGGACCGCGTCCTTCATTTTGTACTGGCACTTGCCGTTGTTGCGATTCTCGCACTGCTGGTAAGCAGCGACCGCAAAAAAATTCGTATCCGTTATGTTATTCAACTGCTTGTTATCGAAGTGTTACTGGCGTGGTTCTTCCTGAACTCCGACGTTGGTTTAGGCTTCGTGAAAGGCTTCTCCGAAATGTTTGAAAAACTGCTCGGATTTGCCAACGAAGGGACTAACTTCGTCTTTGGTAGCATGAATGATCAAGGCCTGGCATTCTTCTTCCTGAAAGTGCTGTGCCCAATCGTCTTTATCTCTGCACTGATCGGTATTCTCCAGCACATTCGCGTGTTGCCGGTGATTATCCGCGCAATTGGTTTCCTGCTCTCCAAAGTCAACGGCATGGGCAAACTGGAATCCTTTAACGCCGTCAGCTCCCTGATTCTGGGTCAGTCTGAAAACTTTATTGCCTATAAAGATATCCTCGGCAAAATCTCCCGTAATCGTATGTACACCATGGCAGCAACGGCGATGTCCACCGTGTCGATGTCCATCGTTGGTGCATACATGACCATGCTGGAGCCGAAATACGTCGTTGCGGCGCTGGTACTGAACATGTTCAGCACCTTTATCGTGCTGTCGCTGATCAACCCTTACCGTGTTGATGCCAGTGAAGAAAACATTCAGATGTCCAACCTACACGAAGGTCAGAGCTTCTTCGAAATGCTGGGTGAATACATTCTGGCAGGTTTCAAAGTCGCCATTATCGTTGCCGCGATGCTGATCGGCTTTATCGCCCTGATCGCCGCGCTGAACGCACTGTTTGCCACCGTGACTGGCTGGTTTGGCTACAGCATCTCCTTCCAGGGCATCCTTGGCTACATCTTCTATCCGATTGCATGGGTGATGGGTGTTCCTTCCAGTGAAGCACTGCAAGTGGGCAGTATCATGGCGACCAAACTGGTTTCCAACGAGTTCGTTGCGATGATGGATCTGCAGAAAATTGCCTCTACACTCTCTCCGCGTGCTGAAGGCATCATCTCTGTGTTCCTGGTTTCCTTCGCTAACTTCTCTTCAATCGGGATTATCGCAGGTGCAGTTAAAGGCCTGAATGAAGAGCAAGGTAACGTGGTTTCTCGCTTCGGTCTGAAGCTGGTTTACGGCTCTACCCTGGTGAGTGTGCTGTCTGCGTCAATCGCAGCACTGGTGCTGTAAGACCATACATAAAAAAGCCGGGGATAATTCCCCGGCTTTTTTACGCCTGTTAATCAGCTAATGGCTGCGGGCGACCAATCAAATACCCTTGCAGATATTGCACCCCGAGCTTATGCAATAGCGCCTGCTGCTGTTGCGTCTCGACAAACTCCGCGACCACACTCAATGACTTCGCTTTCGCCAGATCGGTAATTGATCTCACAATCATCGCATCCAGCGTATTCGTGACGATATCTTTCACAAAGACGCCATCAATTTTGATGATATCAGCCTGCAAACGCTTTAACCGTTCGTAGTTGGCATAACCGGTGCCAAAGTCATCAATCGCAATCCGGAAACCAAACTTATGCAGTTGCTCGATGTTGTACATGCTGCTTTCTGCGTTAGAAAACGCCTGCTCCTCGGTGATCTCAAGAATGACCGCCTGCGGGGAGATGTGATAACGCTTAAACAGACGAATAATCCGCCCGGCAATATTCTTTTGCAGCAGCGTGAGCGGCATTAAATTGACTGAAAAGCGCGGGCCTTTTTTGTCGCAAGGATGTGTTGCCAGCCACTTCAACAGGGATTCCAGCACTTGCAAATCAAAACGCGCGCTAAGGTTAAACTGAGCAATAAGGGGCAGAAACTTATCCGGGGTCATAATGCCGCCGTCATATTTCAGTCGCGCGAGGATCTCATCATAACCTTCACCCTCTTTGTTGCGAATTGGCTGGGCGTAGAGCAGCAAATCACCCTGATCTAACGCCGTGCGAATGGTATTCAGCAATAGCACCTGTTTAGTGGTCTGCCCGGAAACCATCTCCTCTCTGCTATCCAGCGCCAGCACATGGTGATGTGCGCAGGATTGCTCCGCCAGCCAGCTTAACTGCCCCAACAAGGGTTGCAGGGTTTCCTGATTTCCATCAAAACGCCCCCAGGCAGCACCATAGCCCATATCCAGCCCGGTATTGTTCCAGTGAATTTGCCGACTATTCAGGATGTTAACCATATGCTGGAGTCGCCCTTCCGTTTCCGGTCCACTCAGCACTAACAGCAGTTCACTACCCGGCAATTGATACAACTTTTCGTTTTCCTGCATCAACGGCAGCAGCGTACGGTAAATTGAGCGGATACAGTGAACGCGCATCATTAAGCCGTAATGACGACTCATAAACTCAAGATTATCAATGCGCAGGCAGCAAAAACTCTTGCCCGCCTCTTGCTCCGGCGCTTGCTCCAACGCACGAAAGTTGGGTAGGAGCGTTAACGGATCGGTCAGCGCCTGCAAATGCCAGCGGCGATTAAGCCATTCACTGCGATGATAAATGCGCACCATATAGAGCAGGCAAACGCTAAAGGAAATCAGCACCGCGAGAATAAATGCCAGCGAATATTCGGTTTCCACCCCTTGCAAAAAGTTCTGGTTGTAATTCAGCAGGCAAAGCGTTGAAACAGCCCAGGTGAGATTTAAAAACGGATAGCGAAGCTTACCGACACCGAGGGTAAAGATGATAAAGAAAACAGGTACCAGGTAACCGGCAATAAAGTCATTCTCATACGGTGTGCACATCAGAAGTAGCAGCACGCTAAGAGCTGCCAGCCAGCTTAAGGTAAATGCGCGTTTCTCTTTGCTCAACGACGGAGCGATATCCCTGCGCCACAATATCTGCGCAAAGTGGGGACTTACAATCATGCGAGTGAGATAGTAGAAAAGCATGTTGTAAATCAGCACAGCGGTGAAAAGGCTTAGTAAATCAACGACTGTGAAAATGGCATCCGCATCGCCGAAAAAGGTGGATATCTTTAGCGGGAAATCAAAAAAGCTCCCCACAAGATACATGCTGCATTTGATGCCGATCGGCGTCACCAAACCAAGCCAGAAAAGACGTTGCCAGACATATCGGCTGGTCAATCCATAACGCCAACGCGTCCCCAGCTGCCAGCGTAATATTGCGCAGGCACACAACACAACAAACGTCTGGCTGCCGAGCATGACCGCGGTCTGTAAAAAAGAGAGATGAAAGTTCCACAGATTGGTGCAAAACATCCCGCATAAAACGGGAACGACACCGCGCCAGCCAAAGATAAACAAGATTGACAGCATTACGCACAGTGGCATCCACGCCAGAAAGATATAACTGGAATGGATAATGGCAAGTGGCGAAATAAAACGGGATAGCTGAATAAGTACCACGGTGAGCGTAAACGCTAGTGTGAATATCTTGATATTTTTTATCAGGTTATGCTCCACAAACATGAGTACACTACTCTCACTGATCGGGGTTTTCAGGCACACAAATAATAAGTTTATTCGCATCGCGAAGCAAACAGGGGCCAGCCTGTTGCCGATTTTTCATCCAATGATGCTTTCACCAGGCGGCGCTAACCCGGACGTAGACTGTATTACAAAAGCGGCAAAAAGCAGAGACAAAAAACCCCCGCTTTGCAGCGAGGGTTGGAAATTTGGTGGAGCTAAGCGGGATCGAACCGCTGACCTCTTGCATGCCATGCAAGCGCTCTCCCAGCTGAGCTATAGCCCCGTCACGTAAAGCTTGTCGAGTTGACGGGCGGCATCATATGAATTCCGCCCGAATGTGTCAACGGCAAATTGCAACGTGTAGTTTCAATCGCTGAAAAATCAGGCAAATGAACAATTTTGGAAAACCGCTCGCATTCAGTAGTTATTCATGTCACGGTTTCCTGTAAAGTGGTGTTATAAAATGAACTACTAATAGACCCACATACATTCAGGGAATTGTTATGTTCAAGGAGAGGATGACGCCAGATGAACTTGCCAGACTGACCGGCTATAGCCGCCAGACCATTAATAAATGGGTACGCAAGGAAGGCTGGACAACGTCACCAAAACCTGGCGTCCAGGGTGGCAAAGCCCGACTGGTTCACGTCAATGAACAGGTTCGTGAATATATTCGCAATGCTGAACGTCCAGAAGGTCAGGGAGAAGCGCCTGCCCTGTCTGGTGATGCGCCGCTTGAAGTGTTGCTGGTGACACTGGCGAAAGAGATGACGCCAGTTGAACAAAAACAGTTTACATCCTTGCTTCTGCGGGAAGGGATTATCGGATTATTACAACGCTTAGGGATTCGCGATAGCAAATAATATGAAAAGATTACGCAATAAAATGACCACCGAAGAACTGGCTGAATGCCTCGGTGTGGCTAAACAAACTGTTAACCGTTGGATCAGAGAAAAAGGCTGGAAAACGGAAAAATTTCCTGGCGTGAAAGGCGGTCGTGCCAGACTTATTCTGGTCGATACGCAAGTTTGCGAGTTTATTCAGAACACGCCAGCCTTCCATAACACGCCGATGCTTCTGGAAGCCGAAGAACCCCTTGCCGAATACGCACCGGGGATTCGCACTCCTGCTTATCGGCAAATCATCAGCGCAATAGACAACATGACTCACAGTGAGCAGGAAAAAGTTGCGCAATTTTTGTCACGCGAAGGAATTCGTAATTTCCTTGCTCGTCTCGACATAGATGAATCAGAATAAATAAAAAACGGCAGGGGTATCTCTCCTGCCGTTTATCTTTTATGCGCTAATTACTGCTGATTTTCGCGTTCAGCAATAAAAGCCAGCGCTTTGTTGATACGCTCGATACTGCGGGTCTTACCGATTGCGTGAACGGTAACATCCAGCGCCGGAGACTGCCCCGCACCGGTAACGGCGACACGCAGCGGCATACCAACTTTACCCATACCCACTTCCAGCTCATCCGCCGTCGCCTGAATAGCGTGATGAACGTTTTCAGCTGTCCAGTCAGTAATCGCGGCCAGTTTGTCACGAACCACTTCCAGCGGCTGACGCGCTACCGGACGCAGATGTTTTTTCGCGGCGTCGGCATCGAACTCAGCAAAATCTTCGTAGAAATAACGGCAGCTCTGTGCCATCTCTTTCAGCGTCTTGCAGCGTTCACCCAGTAGTTTCACCAGATCAGCCAGCTGCGGGCCGTTACGGGTATCGATATTTTCCTGCTCAATGTGCCACTGTAAGTGAGTAGCAACATACTCCGGCGGTAGCGCGTTAATGTAGTGATGGTTCAGCCATAGCAGCTTGTCGGTGTTGAACGCACTGGCAGATTTGCTGACGGCATTCAGGGTGAAGTATTTGATCATCTCTTCACGAGTGAAGATTTCCTGATCGCCGTGGGACCAGCCCAGACGCACCAGATAGTTCAGCAGTGCTTCTGGCAGATAACCATCATCACGATACTGCATTACGCTGACCGCCCCGTGACGTTTGGACAGTTTTTTACCGTCATCGCCGTTGATCATAGAAACGTGCGCGTAAACCGGTACCGGCGCTTTCAGTGCTTTAAGAATGTTGATCTGGCGTGGCGTGTTGTTGATATGGTCTTCGCCACGGATAACGTGGGTGATTTCCATATCCCAGTCATCGACAACCACACAGAAGTTATAGGTTGGAGAACCATCGGTACGACGGATAATCAGATCATCCAGCTCCTGGTTGCTGAATTCGATCGGACCACGGATCTGATCGTCAAAAACAACAGAACCTTCCTGCGGGTTAGCAAAACGTACAACACACGGTTCATCATCAGCATGATGCTCATGGCTGTGGCGGCAGCGACCGTCATAACGCGGCTTCTCACCTTTCGCCATTTGCTCTTCGCGCAGCGCTTCCAGGCGCTCTTTAGAGCAATAGCATTTATAAGCTGTGCCCTCTTCCAGCATCTGATCGATCACCGCGTTGTAGCGATCAAAACGTTTGGTCTGGTAGTACGGACCTTCATCCCACTCCAGGTTCAGCCAGTTCATGCCATCCATAATGGCTTCGATAGCTTCCGGCGTGGAACGCTCAAGATCGGTGTCTTCAATACGCAGCACGAACTCACCGCCGTGGTTACGTGCAAAAAGCCAGGAGTAAAGAGCAGTACGCGCGCCGCCAACGTGCAGATAGCCTGTTGGGCTTGGCGCGAAGCGAGTTTTGATTTTCATGAAATGGCCTTACGTTTAGAAAGATGCCGACAACCGGCAAATCCTGGAAAAATTGAGTGGGCGATATTCTATCACTCCCGCCTGATTCCTCAATGTAGTTCGGGTTGCAACCTTACGCATTATTGTTTTCGTTGACAAATTGCGCAACACGGTCTGTTTTGCGATCATCTTGCTTAAATTTACGACGAACGAACAATTTCTTTAGAAAATGCGTTGACTCATTTTCAACTCTCCCTATAATGCGACTCCACACAGCGGGGGTGATTAGCTCAGTTGGTAGAGCATCTCCTTTACACGGAGGGGGTCGGCGGTTCGAGCCCGTCATCGCCCACCATTTCGGGTCGTTAGCTCAGTTGGTAGAGCAGTTGACTTTTAATCAATTGGTCGCAGGTT
>ERZ650918.2355-NODE-2355-length-13299-cov-3.988070_pt1 | contig 13299 bp, 8 predicted proteins | sample MGYA00514758_ERZ650918 | MGnify/ENA metagenome assembly ERZ650918 | reverse complement strand
TGGTGGGCTTTGCCATCAGTCTGCTGTGGAGCGAGGCACAGCTGGTGGAGCTGAATTCTCAGATCCAGAGCGCCAAGGCAGAGCTTGTGAGCGAGCAGAGCCAGTATACATACTACAACAGTGCCCTGAACAGCCGCACCAACATCACAAGTGTTGAGGAGACCGCCACACGCCTGGGGCTGATGAAGATCGACCAGAGCCAGATCACCTACATCCGGCTGGATGAGGGCAGCGTTCTGGTGCGCAAGGCATCCGCTGTGCGGCAGTGGTCGGATCTGCTCCACGATGGGGCAATGACCATTCTTGCCTCTGTCAGAACGGCAAAATAAACCAAACAACGAAAAGCGTGCGGCAGCGCACGCTTTTTCGGTTTTTAGCCGGTCCGGGGCAGCCGCCGCGCGGGCCGATATCCTGAAGAAAACAGCAGGCAGAACGGGTGCTCCGCCCTGTCTGCGGGAGAACAGCATGCAACAAGATTCCAACAAGAAAAAGGGCAAAGGCTACCGGGTGCGCCAGGCCTCTGCGCGGGAACGGCTCAACGGACGCACCCGGCACGTGTGCAGCATTCTGGGGCTGGCGGCGGTCGTGCTGGCATCGGCCGTGGTCGTCCACAGCCTGTATGTCATCCAGATCCGGGACGGTGCCAAGTACCGACAGTATGCCGCCCAGCAGCAGCTGCTGGACACTACGGTCAAGGCCACCCGCGGCGAGATCTACGACGCCAACGGCATCACGCTGGCTTCCACCAGCGTGGTGTGGAACATCTGGGCTGACCCCAGCTACAGCAGCATCCTGTACACCACCAGCACCAACGACGATAAAACGACGGTGCGCACGTTTGACCCGACCATGTGCGCCGAGGTCAGCCAGGGCATCACCCTGCGGCTGCTCTCCGGCGACGGCGAGAGTCTGGACGCGGTGGACACTTCCTCGGAGGAATACACCCAGCAATACCAGACCGTGTACGATGCACTGTCCAAAATTGATTCCTCCTATGTGGTGCTGGCCACCAAGGTGAACAACGCCGTCAAGCTGTCCATTGAGGATTATGTGTCCGGTTTCAACAAGGCGCACAAAAAGGGCTCCGGCGCAGACCGCATCGGGCGGGTGTCCGTCTCGGCGGAAAAGAGCTCTCAGCGCAACTACCCCTACGGAGCCTTTGCGGCTGCCGTGCTGGGCTTTACCGACGGCGAGGGCGTGGGCACCTACGGCCTGGAAAAATCCTACCAGTCCACGCTGGCCGGTGTGGACGGCCGCACCATCACCCGGCGCAACGCGGTGGGCAACGCCATTGCCGACCAGAACGCCACCACCTTTGCCGCCAAGGACGGCTCCAATCTGGTGCTGTCGCTGGACGTGAACGTGCAGGAGATCGTGGAACGCTACCTGACGGAGGCCGTTGCGGCCAACAACGTCGAGAACCGCGGCTGTGCCATCGTGATGAACGTCAAGACCGGTGCGATCCTGGCCATGGCCTCCAAACCGGACTTTGACCCCAACACGCCGCTGGATTACAGCGCCAACCTGGCCTACCTGCAGGAGCAGGTGGCCGCAGAGCCGGAGCTGTACACCATCTACCTCCGGGACGAAAATGACCCGAAGAAGTTCAAGCTGGACGAAAACGGCAACAAGATCGTGGACCCGGACCCGGATTATACCGGCACCTACCGCGATATCCTGTGGAAGAACAAGGCCATCACCGAGCTGTACTACCCCGGCAGTGTGTTCAAGGTCATCACCTCGGCCATGGGTCTGGACTCCGGCGTGGCGACCATGAACACCACCTTCACCTGTGCCGGTGCCTACGGCGTGGCCAAACAGACCTACCACTGCGCAGGCCACAAGGCCCACGGCACCATCAACATGGCCGACGCTCTGCGCCAGAGCTGCAACATCTACTACATCCAGCTGGGCCAGCGCGTGGGCTCCCAGCAGTTCTACAATTATTTTGACGCCTTTGGCTTTACCGAGCGCACCGGCGTGGACCTGCCCAGCGAGACCGGCCTGATGAAGTATTATTCGGCCAATCAGCTGGGTGAGGTGCAGCTGGCCTCCTCGGCATTCGGCCAGGCCATGGCCATCACGCCGCTGCAGATGTGCACTGCCGTGGCGGCAGCCGTCAACGGCGGCTATCTGGTCACCCCCCATGTGGTGGATAAGATCACCGACACCAACGGCAACGTGGTGGAGGAGATCGGCACCAACATCCGCCGTCAGGTCATCAGCGAGTCCACCAGCGATGTCATCCGCCAGATGATGGAGTACGAGGTGGGCAACGGCACCGGCGGCGGCAAGAACGCCTACGTTTCCGGCTACCGCATCGGCGGCAAGTCCGGCACGTCGGAACAGCTGAACATGCACCGCCGCGCCGACGGCGACTACAAGAAGGTCGCCTCCTTTGCGGCCGTCCTGCCCGCCGACGACCCGGAGATCCTGGTCTATGTGATGCTGGATGACCCCAACAACGCCCGCACCGACTATTCGTCCATTCTGGCCGCTCCTGTGGCCGGCAACATCATCAGCGAGGTGGCCCCCTATCTGGGCATCGCCACCGACGGCGAGGACCGCAGCCAGACCACCGTCACGGTGCCCAACCTGATCAGCACCGAGTGGAGCAATGCGCAGGTGCAGCTGAACATCAAGGGCCTCAAGCACCAACTGATGGAGTCGGCATCCGACCAGACGGCGGCGCTGGTGACCTGCCAGTACCCCCATGCCGGGGCCAAGGTGCCCTACGGCACCACCGTGTATCTGTATACCGATACCTATGACGGCAGCCTGACCGAGGTGCCGGACGTGTCCGGCAAGAGTGCAGACTTTGCCCGCCAGATGCTGGCGGCCGCCGGGCTGAACTGCGTGGTGGAGGGTGACGCCAACGGCGTGGTCCAGAGCCAGAGCAGTGAGGTGGGGGCCAGCGTCCAGCGCGGTACCATCGTTACCATTACCTGTGGATAAAGGAACCAGAAAAACGAGAGGGGAACGAACTATGGAAAAGATCCATGCAAGCAAGCTGCTGGCAGGGCTTGTGCCTGCCGGCTTCCTCACCAGCGACCCGGAAGTGGAGCTGGTCACCACCGACAGCCGTGAGGTGCGGCCGGGCTGCATCTTTGTGGCCTTTCCCGGTGAGCGGTTCGACGGCCACGACTTTGCGGCCAAAGCACTGGAAGAGGGTGCAGTCTTTGTGGTGGTGAACCACCCGGTGGAGGGCGTCCCGGCCGAAAAAGCCGTCCTCTGCCCGGACAGCTACCACGCCATGATGGTGATGGGTGCCAACTACCGCAGCCAGTACCACCCCAAGGTGGTGGGCGTGACCGGCAGCGTGGGCAAGACCACCACCAAGCAGATGACCTACGCGGCCTTGTGCGGCTTTGGTGAGACCATCAAGACCGAGGGCAACCAGAACAACGAGCTGGGCATGCCCCGCACCCTGATGCGCATCGGCGCTTCCACCGAATACGCTGTGATCGAGATGGGCATGAGCCACGCTGGCGAGATCGACCGTCTGGCCCGCGCTGCCCGCCCGGATGTGGGCATCATCACCTGCATCGGCGTGTCCCACATCGGCAATCTGGGCAGTCAGGAGAACATCTGCAAGGCGAAGCTGGAGATCTGCGCCGGCCTTGCCGAGGGTTCGCCCCTCGTGCTCAACGGCGACGACCCCTTCCTGCGCAAAGCCGCTCTGCCCACCCATGTCCGGCCCGTGTGGTTCAGCCTCGGCGACGAGAACGCCGACGTCTGCGCCCTCGATGTCCGGCAGGAGGGCGACAGCATGGCCTTCACCCTCTGCGATAAAAATGCAGGCCGCTATGAGGTGACGATTCCTGCGATGGGACGTCACAATGTGGCGAACGCGCTGGCCGCTTACGCCGCCGCCACCCGTCTGGGCCTCGCGCCCGAGGGCGTCATCGCGGGTCTGGCCGATTTCGAGCAGACCGGTATGCGCCAGAAGGTCGTCCACGCAGGCAGCATGGACGTCATCGAGGACTGCTACAACGCCAACCCTGACAGCATGAAGGCTGCGCTGGCGATGTTCAAAGAGTACCCCTGCAAGCGCCGCTTCGCTCTGCTGGGCGATATGCTGGAACTGGGCGGGATGAGCGCGCCCGCTCATGAAGAGCTGGGCCGTCAGGCCGCAGAGGCCGGGCTGACCGCCCTTGTCACCTATGGCCCCGAGGCCGCACGGACGGCAAAGGCCGCAAAGGACGCGGGCCTCGCCGACGTTGTCCACGCCGAGGATTACCAGCAGGCTGCAGACGCTCTGCTGGCCCGGATGGCCCCGGGCGACGCTCTGCTGGTGAAGGCCAGCCGGGGCATGGCACTGGAAAAGGCACTGGCCCTGTTTTATCCCGTCTGCGCAAAGTAAAATACTTGGAGTATCGTTATTATGATTCGTTTTGCCTTGATCGTCGCCTCAACGCTGGGGTTCGTCCTCACGGCGGCGCTCGGGAATTTGATGACGCCGCTGCTGCGGGCGTTCCGCGTCCAGCAGGAGGAAAATGAGCCGCCCACGATGGGCGGGCTCTGCCTGATGGTGGGGACGCTGGCGGCGGTGGGCGTCGGCTGGACAGCGGCCTGTGTTGCCCAGCCGGAGCTGCTGGGGACCGAGAGCCTGCTGACCACCCGGCTGCTCATCGCCCTGTTCGGGGCGCTCTGCTTCGGGGCCGTGGGCCTCGCGGACGATGTGGTCCGACTGCGGCATCGGTCGCCGCTGGGGCTGCGCCGCCCGGTGCGGCTGGCACTGGAAGCGGCCTCCGGCACGCTGGTGCTGGCCCTGCTGGGGCTGAACCACTGCCTGCCCGATGGGCTGGCCCTGCCGGGTATTGGCTACTGCACCCTTGGGCCGCTGGCCCCGGTGATCTGGCTGGTGATTTTAGTGGCGCTGGCCGAGAGCGCCCGCACGGCCGACGGCATGGACGGCACGGTCTGCGGCTGCGCATTCATCGCCATGCTGGGTCTCATGACGGCTATGACCCTCTTGAGCTGGTTCCCGCTGGGCGTCCTCCCGGCGGCGCTGGCCGGGGCATTGATGGCCTTCCTGCTCTGGAATTTCTACCCCGCAAAGCTCCGCCCCGGTGCAGTGGGATGCCAGTTTTTAGCCGGTGCGCTGGGCTGTGTGCCGCTGAGCGTCGGCTGGCCCGGGCTGACGCTCCCGCTGGCCCTGCCCTACTGGCTGGAAGGCGGCATGGTGGCTCTGCAGATCATCGTCTGGAAAGCCTCCGGCGGGCGGCGGCAGCTGTTCGGCACCGCGCCGCTCCACCGCTGGCTCGAAAAGCGGGGCTTTGACCCAGTGAATATCTTTTATATCTTTGAAGTCCTGGCAATGCTGGGCCTTGCGCTGACCTTGCAGGCGGCGCGGGCCAGCTGAGCCGGGACCCGATAAGGAGGGAATGCGGATGGCGACCATCCGGAGAAAAAAGCCTGAGTCCTTTGCCATCTTGTCGAGCCCCGGTCCCTGGCCGCAGGTGCTCATCAACTGGCTGGCGACGCTGGCAGTCATCATCGTGTTCGGACTCATCATGCTGTTCAGTGCCAGCTACACCACGGGCTACCTGCGGATGGGCGACAGCTTCTACTACATCAAGTCGCAGGTGTTCTGCCTGGGTCTGGGCCTCGCGGTCATGCTGCTCTTCTCCCGCATCGACCACCGCTTTCTGCGCAGGATGGTCGGGCCGGGCTATGTCGTCTGCATCGTGATGCTCATCGCGGTGCTGTTCAGTGCGCCCCTCAACGGCTGCCGCCGCTGGCTGCGCATCGGCTTTACCATTCAGGTATCGGAGATCGCAAAGTTCGAGATGATACTGCTCACGGCCCATCTGGCCGCGAAAGCGCCCCATCTGGAAAAGCTGGACCCCGCCTCCGGGCGGCGCGTCCCGGCAGGCCAGTGGCTCTATCAGCGCATCGTGCGGGAACTCATCGTCCCGCTGCTGCCCCTCATCCCGGTGGTCATCCTGCTCATGCTTGAGCCGCATATGTCCGGCATCGTCCTGACGACGGCCATCTGCGGTACCATCCTGCTGCTGGGCGGCAGCGGCGGCATCATCACCTGGGCGGGCGGCGCGTCCGCTGTGCTGCTGCTCCGCACCGTGCTGGAGCACATCGATTCCATCCCGTACTTACAGAGCCGTCTGGACGGCTGGACCCACGACCTGAGCAAGATGACCGACCAGACCCTGCAGAGCCTCTACGCCATCGGCTCAGGAGGCGTTACCGGCCTCGGCCTCGGCAACAGCATCGAAAAACAGCTCTGGCTCCCCGAGAGCACCAACGACTTCATCTTCAGCGTCGTGTGCGAGGAGCTGGGCTTCGTGGGTGCCGTCATCGTCATCCTGCTCTTCGTGCTCTTCCTCGTGCAGGGGCTGTGGCTGGCCTTCCACGCCGAGAACCGCTACTGCACACTGGTGGGCATCGGCATCATGGCCCAAATTGCGTGGCAGGTGTTCTGCAACATCGCGGTCGTCACCAACACCCTGCCCAACACCGGCATCTCGCTGCCCTTCTTCTCCTCCGGCGGCACCAGCCTCATCCTGCTGCTGGCCGAGATGGGCGTGATGATAAACATCGGCCGGGGCGGCGAGCGCGCCCGCCTTGAACGGGAGAATCTCCGCGCCCTGCGGGAACAGCGGGAAAAAGAAAAGTCCAATAACACCATCCGGCTCGACCCCAACGTGGGATATTGAGCATATCCAAATAAGGAGGAAATCACCATGCGTGTACTGATCGCAGCCGGCGGAACTGCCGGACATATCAACCCGGCTCTGGCCATCGCAGGAGCCATCAAAAAGGCCGACCCGTCCGCCGAGATACACTTTGCAGGCCGGAAGGAGGGCATGGAATACCGCCTTGTGACCCAGGCGGGCTACCCCTTCCACCACATCGAGATCACCGGTTTCCAGCGCAGGCTCTCCCTGAACAACATCAAGCGGAACATCATCACCCTCTGGAACCTGGCCCTCTCCGGCCCGAAAGCCCGGGCCATGATGAAGGAAGTGCAGCCCGACCTCGTCATCGGCTGCGGCGGCTACGTCTCCGGCCCGGTGGTGCGCTGCGCCGCCAAGAAGGGCATCAAGACCGCCATCCATGAGCAGAACGCTTTCCCCGGCGTGACCAACAAGCTGCTGGCCCCGGACGTGGACATCGTGTTCGCCGCCGTGCCTGCCGCTGTGGAAAAGCTGGGTGCGCCCGAAAAGACGCAGGTCGTGGGCAACCCGGTGCGGCCTGAAGTGTTCGAGAAGGCAGGGGAGCGGGACGCCATCCGCGCCCAGCTGGGTGCCGGTGACTGCACCGTCATCCTCTCCTTCGGCGGAAGCCTCGGCGCCCGCCGTGTCAACGAGGTGGTGGCCGACCTCTGCGCATGGGAGCAGAAAGAGCACAAGCCTGTGCTCCACATCCACGCCACCGGACAGTACGGCGTGGAGCTGTTTCAAAATCTCGAAAAGGAAAAAGGCTTTGCTCCCGGCGAGAGCCTCGTGGTGAAGGAATATATCAACAATATGCCCGAGCTGCTGGCCGCTGCCGATCTCGTCATCAGCCGTGCTGGTGCGCTGACGCTGGCCGAACTGGAAGCCGAGGGCCGCGCCGCCATCCTCATCCCCAGCCCCAATGTGGCGGAGAACCACCAGTATTACAATGCCATGGAGCTGCAGAAGGCCGGTGCCGCTGTGGTCATCGAGGAAAAGGATCTGACCGGCGAGAAGCTGGTCTCGACCGTCTCCGGCCTGCTGGCCGAGCCGGGCAAGCTGGCTGCCATGGGCAAGAACGCCCGCACCCTTTCGGTGGACGACAGTCTCGACCGCATCGCCGACGCCCTGATGAAACTGGTCAAGACGCCGTGATTGATTCGGCAGCACTCTTGTGATAAAATAATCAGACGGAAAGGAGGCGACGCCGCACCATGCAGCAGGATCGGAACAAGAGCCGACGCCCCAGCAGTTCAATCCAGCAGAACAGCGCCCGGCGGCAGGGAAAACCCCGCAAAGCCTACGACTGGACGCAGGACCGGCGTCCCTCGAATCAGAACCGCCGCCGGACGCAGGGCTATCAGGAGCAGACGCTGGACTTCTCGGGCGGCAATGTGACGTTCGAAAACCACAGCTCGGGATATGCGGACAACAGCATCCAGTTTCCCCAGCAGACGGCGCGACGGCCCAATAACCAGAACCAGAGCCGCCGTCAGGGCCAGCAGAGAAGCCAGAGGCCCCGTCAGAACACGACTGCCTACCCCACAAATGGGAGCCGCCCCCGCAATGGCCAGCGGCCCCAGAATGTCCAGAGCGCCCGGAGGCCCCAGAGCGGCGGGCGCTACCGCCCCACGGAGGCGAACCTCCGCAGCCCGGCCCGGCGGGAGGGCAGAAAAAAGCGCCGTCTGACCCGGGCCGCCGTCCGCCGCCGCAGGGCCATCCGCCGCCTGACGGCGCTGGCGCTGCTGCTCTGCGTCATCGGGGTGGGCGTCTACCTCACCGTGACCATGCTCTTCAAGATAAACACCTTAGAAGTGGCGGTCGATGGAGAGGTGGTGCAGGAGGTGGGCGGCTATTCCAGCGCTGAGATCCTGCAGGCGCTGGGCGTCCACGCGGAAGAGAACATCTTCAGCTTCGACCCCGCCGAAAAGGCCGCTGCGCTGGAAAAGCAGTTCCCGCTGCTGGAAAATATCCGGGTGGAGCGGGATTACCCTAACACCGTAGTGGTGCGGACCAACGCGGCCACTGCCGTCTACGCCATGCAGACGTCCAGCGGCTGGCTGAGCCTTTCTGCGGGGCTGAAGATACTGGATAAGGATTCGGCCCAGCCGGACCTTATCATCCTCTGCGGCGGCGAGCCGGTATCCACGACGCCGGGTACACAGCTGGAATTTGAGACAGGACTGTCCGGCGCGTCTTCGGGCAGCGCGGCGTCTGACAGCGCCGCATCCAGCGAGGCCGGACCGCCCACGGATAAGCGGCTCGAGTCCCTGAACACTCTGCTGACCGCACTGGACAGCAGTGAGCTGGGGGCGGATGTCACCCGCATCGAGTTCGAGGACCCGGAGCAGATGGCGTTTTTGTATCAGGGCCGCATCAGCGTGCTTCTGGGTACCCTGAATGAGCTGGACTACAAACTCCGGCTGGCAAAGTATGTCCTGCTCAACGAGGACGGCAAGGGCTGCTCGCCCACCGACACCGGTATGCTGGATCTGAGCCACCTGAGCGCCTCTTCCAGCCGCAAATTCCGCTTTGCACAGGGTGAGCCGACCCTGCCCTCGGGCTGGACGGCCCCGGAAGAGCCTGCCGCCCCGGCGGAGGCAGAAGCCGAGAGCCAGCCGGAGGAAGCCTCCGGCACCGAACCCGATACTGAGGGCGCGGAAGCCGCGCCCGCCGAAGACCCTACTGCCGCAGCGGCAGAACAGCAATAAGGAGCATTTGAACGATGAAACTGGAACAACTGTTGGAGGGCGTGTCCTATACGCTGGTGCAGGGCAGCCTTGAACTTGACATCGAGGACATCATCTACGACAGCCGCAAGGCGGCCCCGGGCCGGCTTTTCGTCTGCATCGTGGGTACCCAGCGGGACAGCCACGACTACGCCGCCCAGTGCGTGGCCGACGGCGTGACGGCGCTGGTGGTCCAGCACGACATCGACCTTTCCACCGTCCCCGGTGCTGCCGTGCTGAAGGTGGAGAGCAGCCGCTATGCGCTGGCACTCATGAGCGGCAACCTGTTCGGCAACCCCTCCCGCCGGATGACCATGATCGGTGTCACCGGTACCAAGGGCAAGACCACCACCACCCACATGATAAAGAGCGTGCTGGAAGCCGCAGGCCGCAAAGTGGGCATGATCGGCACCAACGGCATCTACTTCCTCGGCCACCATCAGGAGACGGCCAACACCACCCCTGAGAGCTACGAGCTGCAGAAGACTTTCCGGGAGTTTCTGGACGCCGGCTGCGATACGGCGCTGATGGAAGTGTCCAGTCAGGGCCTCATGATGGACCGCGTGGCGGGCATCCATTACGACATCGGCGTCTTCACCAACCTCTCGCCCGACCACATCGGCCCCGGCGAGCACAAGACCTTTGAAGAATACCGCAGCTGGAAGGGTCAGCTTTTCAAGCGCTGCACCACCGGCGTCGTGAACATCGACGACGAGAACACTGAGGCCCTGCTGGAAGGCCACACCTGCAAGCTGGTGACCTACGGCTGCAGCGAGAAGGCCGACTACCGCGCCGGTACTTACCAGCTGCTCCGCACCCATGACTTCCTCGGCGTCCAGTTCCATGTCTCCGGCAAGGACGATATGGACGTCAAGGTGAATATGCCCGGCGAGTTCAGCGTCTACAATGCGCTGGCCGCGCTCACTGTGGGCAAGGTGCTGGGCCTGCCCGATGAGGCCATCCACGAAGGTCTGGGCCGCTGTGTGGTCAAGGGCCGCGTGGAGCTGGTCCCCATCAGCAGGAAGTTCACCATCCTGCTGGACTACGCCCACAACGAAGTCTCCACCGAGAGCCTGCTCACGACTCTGCGGGCCTACGCCCCCCACCGCCTCGTGGTGGTGTTCGGCTGCGGCGGCAACCGCTCCAAGCTGCGCCGCTACGGCATGGGCGAGATCTGCGCCAAGATGGCGGATCTCTCCATCCTTACCGAGGACAACAACCGCTTTGAAAAGGTGGAGGACATCCTTGCCGATATCCGCGTGGGCATGAACAAGGGCAACCCGGACGCAAAGTTCGTGGAGATCCCCGACCGCCTCGACGCCCTGCATTACGCTGTGGACCACGCACAGGAGGGCGACCTCATCGCCGTCATCGGCAAGGGCCATGAGACCTACCGCGACCGCGAGGGCGTCAAGACCCCCTTCCTCGAGCGGGAGCTGCTGGAAGAGTACGCCCAGCAGATCGGCCTTGAGTAATATCTGAACATAAAAATACCGGCTGTGTTGGATGCACAGCCGGTATTTTTGTATCTGATGGGATTTAGTTCTTTTCTGCCAGAGCCTTCTGAGCCTTTTCCTCGGGGATGAGATTGGTCATGCTCTTGAGGCTGATGCCGATGGTGGAGAGATTGTGCAGCATGGCAGAAGACGCAGGCTGCAGGATGCCCATTGCCCCCAGCGCGATGAGGGCAGAGTTGAAGGTCAGCACAAAGTGGTAGTTGGCGCTGACACGGCGCTGCAGGGAGTTGGCGATGGTCTTGAGGATGACCAGCTCCTCGAGGCTGTCGGCCTTGATGGTCACGTCTGCGATCTCGCGGGCGATGGCAGCGCCGGAGTTGATGGCGATGCCGACGTCAGCGGCAGAGAGGGCGGGGGAGTCGTTGATGCCGTCGCCGATCATCACGACGGTGTGGCCCTCGCTCTTGGCCTTCTGGACGAAAGCAGCCTTGTCCTCGGGCAGGACTTCGGCGAAGAACTGGTCCACACCCACCTGCTTTGCGATGGCGGCGGCGGTGCGCTCGCTGTCACCGGTCATCATGACGGTGTTGGTGATGCCGAGGCCGCGCAGAGCGCGCAGCACGCGGGAAGCTTCCGGACGCAGCGGGTCGGCGATGCAGATGACGCCGGCCAGACGGCCCGAAGCGGCCAGATAGAGGTGAGAATACTCCGGCTCAAGGTCATCGAACTTCTCGCGCTCGTCCTCGGGGATGGTGCAGTGCTCGTCCTCAAAGACGAAGTGGTGGCTGCCGATGACGACCCGCTCACCGCTGACGCGGCTGGCGATGCCGTGGGCCACGATATACTCCACCTCGGAGTGCATCTCTTCGTGGGAGATGCCGCGCTCTCTGGCCTCCCGGACGACGGCGTTGGCCATCGAGTGGGGGAAGTGCTCCTCGAGGCAGGCGGCCAGCTGCAAAACTTCGCTCTCGCTGCAGCCGGAGAAGGGGACGACCTTGACCACCTTGGGGGTGGCGCGGGTCAGGGTGCCGGTCTTGTCGAAGACGATGGTGTCGGCCTTGGACAGGGTCTCGAGGTACTTGCCGCCCTTGACGGTGATATGGCTTGCGCCGCACTCGCGCATGGCAGAAAGAACGGCCAGCGGCATGGAGAGCTTGAGGGCGCAGGAGAAATCGACCATCAGGCAGGAGATGGCGCGGGTGGCGTTCCGGGTCAGGGCGTAGGTGACGACGGTAGCACCGAGGCACCAGGGGACCAGACGGTCGGCCAGAGCCAGCGCACGGTTCTCGGTGCTGGACTTCAGCTTCTCGGATTCCTCGATCATGGCCACGATCTTGTCGTAGCGGTTCGCGCCGCCCTCGGCTCTGGTGGTCAGGACGCACTCGCCCTCTTCCACCACAGTGCCGGCGTAGACGGTGGCGCCGATGGTCTTGCGCACCGGCATGGACTCGCCGGTCAGAGCGGACTGGTTGACCATGGCTTCGCCCTCGATGACGGTGCCGTCCAGCGGGATCATGTTGCCGGAGCGAACGACGATCTCGTCGCCGGGGTGGACCTTGGTGAGCGGCATGAGCACTTCGGTACCCTGTGCGCGGACCCAGACCTTATCGACATTCAGGGCCATGCTGCGGGCCAGGTCGTCGAGGCTCTTCTTGCGGGTCCACTCCTCCAGCAGGGAGCCGACGTTGAGCAGGAACATGACGGAGCCAGCGGTGGCGAAATCGCCCCGCAGGATGGAGACGCCGATGCTCAAAGCATCCAGCACCTCGACTTCCAGTTTGCGGCGCCACAGGCAGCACACACCCTTCCAGAGGAACTCGATGGAGCGGAACACGGTGTAGGCGGCGTTGAGCGGGGCGGGCAGGAACAGCTTGCGCAGCACCCGGCCTGCCAAGAGATTATACATCTTTTCCTGATATTCCTGATTGATGCGGCGGCTGTCGGCGCTGGTGACAAGTGCGTCCAGCTCGGGGTCATCGAAACGGTAGGTGCTCAGGGCGGCGACGGCGTCCTTGCGGGAGCCGGTGTAATACACCACCACATCGCCCGTCCGCTCGTAGACCTTGGCCTTGCTCACGGCGTCGTGGTGGTTCAGATAGGCTTCCAGCACATCGGCCCGGTGCAGGGTCATCCGCACATTGCAGACGTGTACCCGCAGGCGGCCGCGGCTCTCATGAAGAATAGTACATTTCATATCAGAATATCCTCTGCGTATTGCAAAAAATAACCATAAAAAGAGCCGCCCGCAGGCGGCTCAGAGACTGCAAAATTACTCGTTGGTCTCGGTAGTCTCTGCCTCAGCAGCGTCCTCGATGACCTCAGCCTCAGCCTTGGCAGCGCGGGCCTCGTTGATAGCCTTTGCATCCTCGAGGATGTCACCTGCCTGCTCCTGAACTTTGCTGACGGTCTCCATGGTGGAGTCCTTCATGCGCAGCA
>ERZ650918.2354-NODE-2354-length-13305-cov-5.175396_pt1 | contig 13305 bp, 10 predicted proteins | sample MGYA00514758_ERZ650918 | MGnify/ENA metagenome assembly ERZ650918 | reverse complement strand
AGCATAAATTGTTATTTTCTCTTTCCTTTGTCACATCTGTCTCCAGTATGATCTTACGCACGGGAAGAATACTTCCGGGCGACATGGATAATTCATCCACACCCATTGCAAGGAAACGTCTGGTCAGTGTCTGGTCTGCTCCCAGTTCTCCACAGATGCCCGCCCAGATACCTGCCTTGTGGGCATTCTCCACGACCATCTGTATCATGCGAAGCACTGCTGGATGGTGCGGATCGTAAAATGCATCCAGCTTCGGATTCTGCCTGTCGATGGCCAGTGTGTACTGGGTCAGATCGTTAGTACCGATACTGAAGAAATCCACTTCCTTCGCCAGCTCTGCACTCATCATGACAGCAGCCGGTGTCTCGATCATAATACCCTGCTTCGGTTCTCCGAAAGCCACACCCTGTTCTGTCAGTTCCTGCTTTACCTCTGCCACGATTTCCTTGATCTGATGTACTTCCTCCACACTTATAATCATAGGATACATAATGGAGATATTACCAAATGCGCTGGCGCGGAACAGTGCACGGAGCTGTGTCTTGAAGATCTCCGGTCTGGTCAGACAGATACGGATGGCACGGCATCCCATGGCCGGATTTTCCTCCGGTTCCATTTCGAAGTAATCGCACTTCTTGTCTGCACCGATGTCCAGTGTACGGATGATCACAGGCTTTCCCGCCATGGTCTCCGCCACAGTGCGGTAGATCTGAAACTGTTCTTCCTCGGTAGGGAAGGTTTCTCTCTCCAGATATAAAAACTCACTGCGGAACAGGCCGATACCGCCGGCATCGTTCTGTAATACGGCCGCCAGATCCTTGCTGTTACCTATATTAGCATAGAGCATGATCTTCTTACCGTCAATAGTGATATTTTCTCTTCCCTTCAGGGTCTGGAGCAATTCCTTCTTCTCCTGTTCCTCCAGCTTTAACTGTTGCATTCTGCCCAGGGTATCTTCATCGGGATCCACATAGATGCAGCCGTTTCGTCCGTCCACGATACCAAGTTTTCCGTCTATGGCATCGGTCAGAGGGATATCGGTGCCGATCAGTGCCGGAATGCTCATGGTGCGGGCCAGGATCGCCGTATGGGAATTCACAGATCCATGTACCGTTACAAAGGATAATACCAGATCCTTGTTCAACTGTACCGTCTCGGAGGGTGCCAGGTCGTCTGCCACAATGATCACGGGTTCTTCCGATGCCGCCATGCCTGCCGTTCTGCCACCCAGCACGCTTAATACGCGCTCGGAAATGTCTTTGACATCCGCAGATCTGGCTCTCATGTAGTCATCCTCCATGGAGGCAAACATCTGTGCAAAATTGTCTCCGGTGGAAGCCACCGCATACTCTGCATTCACCTGCTGCATATGAATGATGTTCTCAATGGATTCATTGTAATCATCATCCTCCAGCATCATCTGATGAATCTCGAAAATAGCTGCATTGGCTTCTCCCACTTCTTTCAAGGCTTTCTGGTACAGATTCTGCAGCTGCTCCATGGCGGTTTGTCTGGCCTGTCTGTAACGGGCGATCTCCCGGTCGGGATTCTCGATCTTCACACGCTTTACCTGCTGCTCATCCTTCTTATGAACACTGATCCTGCCAATGGCAATTCCGCCGAATACACTTTTTCCCTGGTAGACTTCCATGACTTTTCTCCTCTCCTGACGATAATATTATGATTACTTAGAGGTTTGCTTTCACAAATTCCGTAACAGCTGCATAAGCTGCTTCCTCATCCTCACCGTCGAAGGTCAGGGTGATCTCGTTGCCGGCCTTAACAGCCAGACCCATGATGCCGAAGATTCTCTTGCAGTCTCCGGTCTTGCCGTCCTTGGTCAGAGTGATGGCACTCTGGAATTCCTTTGCTGCCTTTACCAGTTCTCCTGCGGGGCGAGCATGGATACCTTCGGGATCTGTGATAACATATTTAAATTCTTTCATTTTCTTATCTCCTCTTCTGATTTTTTATATTACGGTAACTATTCAGCACCCACATTCGCAAAACCGCTCTTTCAGAGTTTCCCTTTTGCTCATGTGGTTACTTTTTTCTTCAATACACCCAACAGCAGTGCGGACACTACCGTACCTGCCACCAGTGCCACCAGATACATCACTGCGTTACCTACTACAGGGAATACGAAAATTCCGCCGTGAGGTGCCATCAGTGTGCAGTGGAATGCCATGGACAGGGAGCCTGCCAGTGCCGAACCGATGATGCAGGAAGGAAGCACATGCAGAGGATCGGATGCTGCAAAAGGAATCGCACCTTCGGTGATGAACGCCAGGCCCATGATGAAGTTGGTGGGACCTGCGTCTCTCTCTTCCTTGGTGAATTTATTCTTGAATAACAGGGTTGCCAGTGCAATGGCACAGGGAGGAGTCATACCTCCGATCATAACAGCTGCCATGATATCGTAGTTGCCTGCGGTAATTGCTGCGGTTCCGAATACATAAGCTGCCTTGTTGAAGGGGCCACCCATATCGATAGCCATCATGCCGCCCAGGATCAGTCCCAGTACGATCCGACTGGAATCACCCATACCACTCAGGAAATTATTCAGTCCTGTATTGATGCCACCCATGATCGGTTCTACCACGAAGTTCATTGCCAGTCCCATGATCAGGATACCCACTACCGGGTAGATCAGTACCGGTGCCAGCTTTTCAATGGCATCGGGAAGCTTATCGCAGATCTTGCGAAGTCCCAGGATCAGATAGCCTGCCAGGAAACCTGCTACCAGTGCACCCAGGAATCCGGACTTTCCGTTGGCTGCCATCATGCCACCTACAAAGCCAAGTGCCAGTGCCGGTCTGTCACCGATGGCCATTCCGATGAAGCCCGCCAGTACCGGAAGCATCAGTCCGAATGCCACGCCGCCGATATTCTTGAACATTGCCGCTACCGGAGTGATCGTACCGAAATTGCCTCTCTGATCTGCCGGGAGTGCATTGATGTCAATGCTTAGGCCATCGATCAGGAAGGCAATGGCGATCAGGATACCACCGCCGACTACGAAAGGAAGCATATGGGATACGCCGTTCATCAGCTGGGTATAGATCTTATGAGCTGCGCTTTCCTTACCGGTTACGGCTGTAGTTGTTTCACTGCTTTCCCCGTGGAAAACTTCCACGTTTCCACTCATTGCCTGTTTTACCAGCTGGTCTGCCTTGCCAATACCGTCGGATACCTGACAGCTGATGACTTTCTTGCCGTTAAAGCGGTCCATGGGTACTTTGGCATCAGCCGCCACGATGATGCAGTCCGCCGCTTCAATCTCTTCTGCAGTCAGTACATTTTTCGCGCCTGCGGAGCCTCTGGTCTCGATCTTGATCTGACAGTCTGCTGCTCTGGCTGCCTTTTCCAATGCTTCTGCTGCCATATAGGTATGAGCGATTCCGGTCGGACAGGAGGTCACTGCCAACAGCTTAAAGCCTTTCTTCTCCTCGGTGGTAATACCGGTATCACTTAATCTGTCATCAATGCTCTTGGCACTTTCATCTGCTGCATCAATGATCTGTAAAAACTCATCTACGCTTTTTGCGTTTCTCAGGGAAGTGGTAAAATTTTCATCCATCAGCATCACGGACAGTTTGCTCAGCACATCCAGATGTACATTATCCTTTGTATTCGGTGCTGCAATCAGGAACAGCAGTGTCACCGGTTCCCCGTCCAGAGATTCATACTCCACACCGTTTTTGATCACCATGGCTGCCAGTCCGGGGGCCTTTACCGCATCACATTTTCCGTGAGGGATCGCAATGCCCTCTCCGATTCCCGTGGTACTCTCTTCCTCTCTTGCATAGACCTGTTCACGATACTTCTCCACATCAGACAGCTTTCCGCTTTTTGCCATCAGTTCCACTGCCAGATCCAATGTTTCCTTTTTGTCAGCCGGTGCCGCATTCAGGGAAATACTATTTTTGTCCAAAAGATCTGTAATTCTCATGTTGTGACCCATCCTCTCTTTTTATATTTATCATTGTTATTGTTCTACCTGCTGTAATACCTGCAAGACTTCTTCTCTGGTGGCCAGATTCTCGGAAAATGCACTGGCGCTTCCTGCAGCAATTCCCATATGGAACGCATGTACATAATCTTTCTTTTCCATCCATCCGGTCAGGAAACCTGCCACCATGGAATCGCCTGCACCCACACCATTGACCAGTGTTCCCTTCGGTGCCGGAGCTCCCATGCTCTGTCCGTCCACTGCAATCAATACTGCTCCTTCGCCTGCCATGGAAATCAGTACATTCTGTGCTCCCATCTCCTGCAGTTTCCTGCCGTATGGAACCACCTCTTCCCTTGTGGAGAGCTTCACACCGAAGATATCCCCCAATTCATGGTTGTTGGGTTTTACCAGAAAAGGATGATACGGCAATACCTTTACCAGCAGGTCTCTGGTGGCATCCACTACGGTGAGAACACCTCTTCCCTGAATTCTCTCCAGAATTCTCTGATAAATGTCATCCGGCATGGTATAAGGAATACTTCCTGCCAATACCAGGACATCTCCGTCTCCCAGTCTGTCAATCTTTTCCATCAGCTGTTCCAAAGCTTTTGCATCAATATCCGGGCCACAGCCATTGATCTCTGTTCCGTCAATACTTTTCAGCTTCAGATTGATTCTGGTCATTCCGTGATCGATTTTGATGAAATCAGCATTTACGCCAAACTCGCTCAATCTTCGGATCAGTTCCTCTCCGGTGAATCCCGCCGCATATCCCAGGGCTGTGGAATCCAGTCCCAGATTCTTCAGTACGATAGATACATTGATTCCCTTTCCTCCCGGAAGAATCAGCTCTGATGAGGTTCTGTTCGTCATCCCCAGCTGAAAGTCATCCACGGACACGATGTAATCCAGTGACGGATTGAAGGTCACGGTACAAATCATTTCTATCCCTCCTGTCTGTCATCTTTCTTGTTCTTATGATGTTATTATATCTTCATATTCAGTCAAATTCAATCAATTTAATTCACAAATATGGTGCTTTATTTTGGTTGAATTTGCACAAAATAAAAGGATGAAGTATTTCTTCATCCTTTTTCAATGTTTCTTTCACTATAGCATTTCCCTTATCTGGCTTCTTTAAACCCGTTTGCCTGTTCTTTCATTTCCTTTGCATTGGAAAGCGCCGCTTCCGTCAGTGCATCACTGCCTAACAGTCTTGCCAGCTCCGCCAGGCTTTCCTCTTCTGCCACCTTGTGAATGTCCGTAATGGTCATATCATCGGTACTGCTCTTTTCAATAATGAAATGCACATCCGCCATGGCTGCGATCTGAGGCAGATGAGTGATACAGATGACCTGATGGGCTCCTGCCAGAATACTCAGCTGCTCCGCTACTTTCCATGCGGTTCTGCCGCTGATACCGGTATCGATCTCATCAAAGATCAATGTATCAATGGCATCTTTCCCTGCCAGTACCGTTTTGATCGCCAGCATCACCCGGGACAGTTCACCGCCACTGGCCACCTGGTTCAAAGGTTTCAGACTTTCTCCGGGATTGGTGGAAATCAGGAATTCCACATCATCATAGCCTTTTGCTGTAATGGCCTGACCGGGTCTGACTGCGATGTCAAATTCCACCGTCAGGAAATTGAGACCTATCAGCGCATCTTTCAATTTCTGCGTCAGTACCGCTGCGTTTTTTCTGCGGATCTCAGACAGTTCTTCACAGGCTTTCTTCAGTAACGCCTGCTTTTCCTCCCACTCGGCGTTCAATTTCTGCATATAGGCATCATAATCCGCCAGTTTTTCCAGATAAGCTTCTTTTTCCTCTTTGTACCGCAGGATCTCTTCGATCGTGTTGCCGTATTTTCCCTTGAGGTGATTGATGGTATTCAGACGATCCTCTGTACTGCGAAAATCCTCTTCATCAAATTCCAGATCCGACATATATTCGGAGACATCATGATTGTAATCTGACAAAAGACTTTCCACCTCTGCCAGCTGTTCCTCCATCTGTTCCAGTGCAGGATCATACATGGTCACACTACGCAATGCCCGCAGTGCCCTGCTCAAAGAATTCCCGGCACCGTCTTCCGCATCATTGCCACTGAGTTGATAGCTCTCCGCCAGGCTTTCCGCAATTTTTCGGCTGTTGGACATTTTGCGGTACGCCTGTTCCAGTTCCTCATCTTCTCCGGGCTGCAGGGAAGCATCCGCGATCTCCTTTTGTTCAAATTCCGCCAGAGACTGTTCTCTGCTTCTGGAGGTATCATCCAGAGTTTCCTCTGTGATCTTTTTCTCCAGGGCAGTACATTCATGATAAAGTGCAGCCACCCGCCCTGCGCATTCTGCAAATTCCGCTCCCGCATAGGCATCCAGGATCTCCATATGTTTTTTCTTATTTAGCAGAGACTGGTGCTCATGTTGTCCGTGAATATCGATCAGCAGCTCCGAAAGTTCCTTCACCTGCTTTGCCGTCACGGTCTCTCCATTGATGCGGCAGATGCTTTTCCCGGAGGAAAGTTTTCGGCTCAGGATCACGGTTCCGTCTTCCGAAGGTTCCAGATCCATGCTCTTTAATTTTTCCGCCAGCCTTTCTTCCTCGCAGTCGAAGACCAGTTCCACCAGACCGTTCTCTTCTCCCCGTCTGAGCATGTCTTTCTCGAACTTTCCTCCCAGTGCCAGATTCACTGATCCAATGAGTAATGATTTACCGGCACCGGTCTCACCGGTCAGTATATTCAGTCCTTCTCCGAACTCTACCTCTGTCTCCCGGATAAGAGCCAGATTTTTCACGCGTAAACTACGAAGCATGTATTTCCCCCTGTCTTACCTTTCTATCATCAGATGGATCTTGTCCATAAGGATCTGGGTATCTTCCACGGTCCGCACTGCCACCATGATCGTATCATCTCCGGCGATACATCCCACCACTTCGGAGAATTTCAGGGCATCCAGTGCCGCCGCCACTGCCATGGCCATGCCGGATACGGTCTTGATCACCAGAATATTCTGTGCCATGTCCATGGAGATAAAACCGTCTCTGAGGACGCGGATGTATTTATCTCCCATATGACTGTCATCCTGTTTTAAAATGACGTATTTCTGTTTGCCGCCACCGGTGGGTACTTTGGACAGCTTCAGTTCTCTGATATCTCTGGATACGGTAGCCTGTGTCACAGCAAAACCGGCTTCCTTCAGATAGCCCGCCAGTTCCTCCTGGGTCTCCACATCTCTTTTTTCTATAATTTCCACGATCTTGCGATGTCTTGTTTTCTTCATCTTGACCTCATGCCTTTCTCACAACAATTCGTCAGGAATCTCTCATTTTCCGATGCAATACATCCAGGAAGCTTACCTGATTCAGCTGAATAAACTCGGTGATCTTCTCCGACTGCACAATACGGATCCGGTCTCCGGTACACATGGTCACTTTGTGGCTGCCGTCATAATTGGCTTCCACGGTCTGGCTTTTGCCCTCTCTGCCACCGGGAATCTCTATAACGATCTCATCTTCCGGGGACAGGATAATGCTTCTCTGGTTCAGGCTGTGGGGGCAGATCGGTGTCAGGGTGATCAGTTTCGCCTTGGGCTCCACCAGCGGCCCGCCCGCCGACAGATTATATCCCGTGGATCCTGTCGGTGTAGTCACGATCATTCCATCTGCCTTGTAATGATTCAGAAGCTGTCCGTTGACATAGATGTTGAATTCTATGATCTGCAGGGATCCGCTTCGGGAAATGACGATGTCATTCAAAGCCCAGCCTTCCGACACGGTTCCATCCGCACAGCAGACTTTACCGTTTAACATCATTCTGCGTTCTTTCTTAAAATCATCCCGGATCAGGCGGTCTAGGGATTCCTCTAATCCAGACAGTTCGATCTCCGTCATATAACCTACGGTTCCCAGATTCACTCCGATGATGGGGACAAGGATCTTCTTCGTCTCTCTGGCTGCCTGCAGCACCGTGCCGTCGCCGCCCAATACGATCATGCAGTCCACATCTAACGGAATGTCCGTTGCTTCCTCTTCCGCCACGGAATCCGCTTCTTCCTTCCAGTCGGATTCCTTGACCTTTAATTTCACCGTACAGCCTTTGGTTTCCAGATAATTCTGGATCCGTTTCGTGGTCGCAAGCTCCTGATCCTTATGCTTGTTGGTATATATCAGAAAATGCTTCATAACTTCGCACTCCTTGTCTGTTACAGGGTATGAGAGTTGTCTACGATACCTTTGATTACGGCATCCCATTCAGGGGTATAGGACAGTCCGGTCTTTTCCTCTATAATAGTCTGTAAGGCGCTCTCCGCTTCATGCTCGGTCAGCGCCAGCTTTTCTTCGGAGGTCTCCTCCGGCTTACGGATATGCAGCAGATATTCGATATTGCCCTCCGGTCCCTTGATGGGGGAATATTCCAGATGCAGTACTTCGAAACCGATGCTGTCCGCATAGTCGATGATCTTGCGGATCACTTCCTCGTGGATCTGAGGCTCTCTCACCACACCGTTCTTGCCCACCTTGCCTCTGCCGGCCTCGAACTGGGGCTTGATCAGACACACCATCTGTCCGCCGGTCTTTAACAGATTTCTCGCCGGGATCAAAATCTTGGTCAGAGAAATAAAGGACACATCCACGCTGGCGAAATCCAGAGCATCCGGGATATCCTCCGGGGTCACATAACGGAAATTGGTCTGTTCCATGCATACCACCCGCTCATCATTCCGCAGTTTCCAGGCTAACTGCCCCTGTCCCACGTCCACGGAATACACCTTCGTGGCTCCGTTCTGGAGCATGCAGTCCGTGAAGCCTCCGGTAGATGCACCGATATCCATGCAGATCATGCCGTCCAGCAGAAATCCCCACTGTTCCATTGCCTTTTCCAGCTTCAGGCCTCCGCGGCTGACATATTTCATGGTATGATTTCTGACTTCCAGTTTGATCTTGCTGACATCAAATCCGGTGCCGGCCTTGTCTTCCTTCTGTCCGTTGACATAGACATTGCCGGACATTATGATGGCTTTTGCCTTTTCTCTGGAAGGAGCATACCCCTGCTCTACCAGAATCACATCCAGTCGTTCTTTCATCTTCGTCTCCTAATTATTTATAATCTTTCCAGAATTTTCTCCGTGATGCTTTCCGCATCCAATCCGATCTCCTTTTTCAAAAGCTCTACATTTCCATGTTCCACATAAGCATCGGGAATAGCTGCCATGACACATTTGATCCGTTTCTCGTGGTCATTCAGACAATCCAACACCTTTTCTCCGAATCCTCCGCTTTGGACATTTTCTTCCATGGTCACGATCATCTCATGATCTTCGCAGGCCGAAAGTACTGCCTCTTCGTCAATGGGCTTGATAAATCTGGCATTGATGATACTTGCCTTGTAACCCTTTTCATGCAGAAGCTTCTGGACTTCCTCCGCTGTCTTTACCATACTGCCTACGGCAAACAATGCGATACCGCCCTCTCTTGCGATCCACTCCGCCTTGCCCAGTTCAATGGGGGCACGGTGTTCGGCAAGTCCGGCATAAGCCGTTCCTCTGGGATATCGCACCGCAATGGGCGCATCCAGTGCCACGGCAAACTTCATCATATCCGATAATTCCCATTTGTTCTTCGGCGCACAGATATGCATATTGGGAATTCCCGACAGATAGGTATAATCAAAAATACCCTGATGGGTCTCACCGTCACTCCCCACCAGCCCTGCACGATCTATAGCAAACACTACCGGCAGATTCTGAATACACACATCATGCAGGATCTGATCGTAGGCTCTCTGTAAAAATGAAGAATACACCGCAACAATAGGCTTCATGCCTCCTGCTGCCAGTCCTGCTGCGAAGGTCACCGCATGTTCCTCCGCAATTCCCACATCAAAGAACCGGTCCGGGTACATATTCCGGAAGCGCTTTAAGCCGGTGCCGTCCGGCATGGCTGCCGTAATAGCCACTACCCGTTCGTCCCGCTGGCCCAGCTTGCACATAACAGTGGAAAACACATCCGTATAATTGGCCACGGTGCGGGGATGGGAAGGAATTCCCGTCTCGATGTCAAAAGGCTCTGCCCCGTGGAATCTGGCGGGATGTTTCTCCGCCGGTCCATAGCCCTTGCCCTTCTGGGTAATCACATGCACCAGCACAGCTCCCTTGACTCTCTTGGCTTCCTCAATGACCTTGATCAGGCCTTCGATATCATGTCCGTCTACCGGGCCTAAATAAGTCACTCCCATATCCTCAAAAAACATCCCGGGGATCACCAGCTGTTTGAAGCTGCTCTTGGCCCGGCGGATACTGTTGACAATACCGTCGCCACCGGGTTTTCTCTTGAGAGCGTTGTATATGCCCTCTTTCAGATCCAGATAGCCGGTCGCCGTACGGATATTGTTCAGATATTTGGAAACACCGCCCACATTTTCGGAGATGGACATATTGTTGTCGTTTAATACCACAATAAAGTTCGTCTCCAGTTTGGCTGCATTGTTCAAGGCCTCGTAAGCCATGCCTCCTGTCAGAGAGCCGTCTCCGATCACGGATACAATGGTGGTCTTCTCCCCTTTGAGATCTCTTGCCTTCACCAGTCCCAGTCCTGCGGATATGGAGGTAGAACTGTGTCCGGTATCAAATGCATCATAATCACTTTCTTTTCTCTTGGGGAACCCACTCATGCCATGAAACTGGCGTAAGACATCGAAGCCGTCCTTGCGGCCCGTTAATATTTTGTGGGTATAAGACTGATGACCTACATCCCAGATGATCTTGTCCTCCGGGAGATTCAGAGCAAGATGAAGTGCCATGGTCAGTTCCACCGCTCCCAGGTTCGAACCCAGATGTCCACCGGTCACACTGATCTTTTCGATCAGGAACTGCCGAATCTCCTCCGCCAGTTCCCCATAGTCTGATTTATCTATTTTTTTGATATCGTTTGCTTTCTCGATCTTATCCAGTAACATTGGCTTTTCCTCTGCTATTTCGTTCTATGGACCAGGTGCAGCAACAGCTCCTTCAGGAATTCATGTTCTCCCGAAAAGCTGTCCAGAATCGCTACCGCTTCCCCGGTCAGCCGTTCCACTTCTCTGCCGGATTCTTCCAGTCCATGTAAAGTCACATAGGTCTGCTTATGATTCTGTGCATCACTTCCGGTAGCTTTTCCCAACTCCTTGCTGTCCCCTATCACATCCAGAATGTCATCCTGGATCTGGAATGCAATGCCGACATTGTAGGCACACAGTTCCAATGCCGCAATCTCTTCATCGGTTGCCCCTGCCAGCGTAGCTCCGATAGTCATGGCCGACTGGATCAGGGCTGCCGTCTTGTTGGCATGGATGAACAGGATCTGTTCTGTGGTCAGAGGTTCTGCCTGTTCCTCCGCTTCAATGTCTGCGTTCTGACCGCCGATCATCCCATAGATTCCTGCCTTGCGGGCTAAAATATTCAGTGCCGCCGCCACTCTCGGGTAATTCGGATCTACCGGTTCTCCCGAGGTGCATGCCGGAAAAGCACGAAATGCAGTCTCAAAGGCATAATTGAGCAGTCCGTCTCCTGCCAGAACTCCCATTCCGTCTCCGTACACAGACCAGGTAGTCTTGCGGCCTCTGCGGTACTCGTCATTATCCATGGCCGGCAGATCATCGTGTACCAGAGAATATGTATGGATCATCTCGATCGCCACCATAAAAGGCTCTATAATATCACCGTCGCCGCCGAACATCTTATAGGCCTCCTGCATCAGCATGGGACGCAGACGCTTTCCGCCTGCCATAAGGCTGTAATTCATAGCTTCAATAACGGTCTTCTGGTATCCTTCCTCCGCCGGAAGATATTCCTTAAGCAATTCTTCGATTGCTGCCGTTCTCTTCTGCAATTCCTGTCTGAATAATGTTTCTTCCATGTCTGATGCCAACCTTCCTCTATCTGCCGGTATACTTGTATGCTTACTGGGGATCCAGCGGTTCCAGTCCGCCCTCTTCGTTCAGCTTCATGACCTGTTTTTCCACCCGGTCGATCTGTTCGCTGCACTGTTTCAGCAGCTTCATGCCCTTGCTGTACGCCGTAAAAGCTTCCTCCAGAGAAATATCCTCTGCTTCCAACTGTCCGATCAGTTCTTCCACTGCGGAAAAATTCTCTTCCAGGCTCTGTGGTTCCTGTGCTTCTGTTTTCTTTTTTCCTGCCAAAATAGCACCTCCGTCTGCTGCCCGCATCTATCTGCATCCCCCCCGGATACCGGTAAATGCTATCCGGGAAGTCTTTCTTCCTTCTGTATCTGTTCCACCCGGGTATCGATCACGCCGTCACTCACCCGGATCCGCAGGCGTTCCCCTGCTTCCACCTGGGTCACGGAACGGATATTTTTCCCATCGGTATCCTCCACATAGGAAAAACCACTGTTTAACTTTTCCAAAGGAGAGACCGCTTTCATTCTCTCAATATACAATGCCAGATTATGTCTGCGTTCCCGCAGGATCGCCTGCAGCCGGTTCTGCAGCCGGTCTTCCAGCTGTATGCTGTAAGTCCTCTTCTCCCGTATCCGGCTGGCGGGGCTTAAATATTTCAGGCGCATTTCCATCTGATCCGCCTGCTGCCTCTTATGCTGAAGCACTCGTCCCATCCGCTGATACAGCCTGTCCTGTCTGTCCAGAATCTCATTCTCAATATCACTGACCTGTGTCACTGCCAGTTCTGCCGCTGCCGACGGGGTCGGTGCCCGCAGATCCGCCACATAATCAATGATCGTGGTATCCGTCTCGTGTCCAACCGCCGAAATAATGGGAACAGAGCAGTCGAATACTGCCTGTGCCACCATTCTCTCGTTGAACGCCCACAGATCCTCAATGGAGCCGCCGCCGCGTCCCACGATCATGACATCCACGCCCTGTCTCTCCAGTGCATGGATTCCGTTCACAATGGAAGGAGCCGCCGAAGCCCCCTGTACCAGCGCCGGATACAAAATAATCTGCACATAAGGATTCCGTCTGGAGGCGATCTGTATGATATCCCGGACAGCAGCGCCGGTATCTGCCGTGACTACCCCAAGGGTATGGATATACTTCGGAATCTGCTGCTTGTACTCCGGAGCAAACATACCCTCTTCCGCCAGTTCCCGTTTTAGCTGTTCGTATTTTTCATAGAGGGCTCCGGCGCCGTCCTGCGTCACTTCCTTCACATACAGCTGATATCTGCCGTCACGCTCAAATACACTCACACTGCCCTTCGCAATTACCTGCTGCCCTTCCGTCAGCCGGAATCCCAGACCTCTCCGGTCTCCGGCGAACATAATGCAGTTCAGGGCACTGGCAGAATCCTTTAACGTAAAATAAATATGTCCAGAGGGATGGTATTTACAGTTGC
>ERZ650918.2351-NODE-2351-length-13326-cov-2.571095_pt1 | contig 13326 bp, 10 predicted proteins | sample MGYA00514758_ERZ650918 | MGnify/ENA metagenome assembly ERZ650918 | reverse complement strand
CGATCCTCATTGCCGGATTGCAGGTCGATCAACATGCTGCCGGTCAGTTCGTTTTCCGGATCGTAGAACGCGCGCAGGCGGGCATCGAGAATGCCTTCCGGCAGTTCATCGTTTTCGGTCAGCGGGAACCATTTTTCGTTCGGATAGTGAACGAACGGGGCGTTGGCGATGGTTTCGCCCAGCCAGAAGTCGGCGAAGAAGTAGTTGGTGGACAGACGCTCAAAATACTCACCCAGCGCAGAGGCCAGCGCCGCTTTTTTGGTCGCGCCTTTACCGTTGGTAAAGCACAGCGCGCATTCTTTGTCGCGAATATGTACAGACCAGACGTTAGGCACCGGATTCAGCCAGGAGGCCTCTTCAATCTGAAAGCCGAGGTCTGAAAGTTTTTGCTGGAAGCGAGCGATGGAATCTTCCAGTGCGGCATCTTTGCCGGGGATAAATGTTTGCGTCATGAAAATCACTTTAGTCGTACGGAAAGCGCGCAATAATACGGGTTTTATCTCAAAGGCGCTATCACCGCCGCCATGCCGATGAACTGTTGACTATGCTTTTAGTGGATAAACCACGATAAGAGCATAAAAATGAAGGCGTTTGATCTCCACCGTATGGCATTTGATAAAGTGCCTTTTGATTTCCTTGGCGAAGTGGCACTACGTAGTCTTTATACCTTTGTACTGGTTTTTTTGTTCCTCAAAATGACCGGAAGACGCGGTGTGCGGCAGATGTCGCTTTTTGAAGTGTTAATCATTCTGACGCTGGGATCAGCGGCGGGAGATGTGGCGTTTTATGATGATGTGCCGATGGTCCCGGTACTTATCGTCTTTATTACTCTGGCGTTGTTATACCGCCTGGTAATGTGGTTGATGGCACACAGTGAAAAACTGGAAGATCTTCTGGAAGGTAAGCCGGTTGTCATTATTGAAGATGGCGAGCTGGCCTGGTCGAAACTCAATAACTCCAACATGACGGAATTTGAGTTCTTTATGGAGCTACGATTGCGCGGTGTAGAGCAGTTGGGGCAAGTACGTCTGGCGATTCTCGAAACCAACGGGCAAATCAGTGTCTATTTCTTTGAAGATGACAAGGTGAAACCGGGCTTACTTATTTTACCCAGTGACTGTACTCAGCGTTACAAAGTGGTACCCGAGTCGGCGGACTATGCCTGCATTCGTTGCAGTGAAATCATTCATATGAACGCGGGGGAAAAACAATTATGTCCGCGCTGTGCAAATCCAGAATGGACGAAGGCAAGTCGGGCAAAACGGGTGACGTGACAGTAAAAACATCGGCTTTTTGCTAATAATCCGAGAGATTCTTTTGTGTGATGCAAGCCACATTTTTGCCCTCAACGGTTTTACTCATTGCGATGTGTGTCACTGAATGATAAAACCGATAGCCACAGGAATAATGTATTACCTGTGGTCGCAATCGATTGACCGCAGGTTAATAGCAACGCAACGTGGTGAGGGGAAATGGCTCAAATCTTCAATTTTAGTTCTGGTCCGGCAATGCTACCGGCAGAGGTGCTTAAACAGGCTCAACAGGAACTGCGCGACTGGAACGGTCTTGGTACGTCGGTGATGGAAGTGAGTCACCGTGGCAAAGAGTTCATTCAGGTTGCAGAGGAAGCCGAGAAGGATTTTCGCGATCTTCTTAATGTCCCCTCCAACTACAAGGTATTGTTCTGCCATGGCGGCGGTCGCGGTCAGTTTGCTGCTGTTCCGCTGAATATTCTCGGTGATAAAACCACCGCAGATTATGTTGATGCCGGTTACTGGGCGGCAAGTGCCATTAAAGAAGCGAAAAAATATTGCACGCCTAATGTCTTCGACGCCAAAGTGACTGTTGATGGTCTGCGCGCGGTTAAGCCAATGCGCGAATGGCAACTCTCTGATAATGCTGCTTATATGCATTACTGCCCGAATGAAACCATCGACGGTATCGCTATCGACGAAACGCCAGACTTCGGCGCAGATGTGGTGGTCGCCGCTGACTTCTCTTCAACCATTCTTTCCCGTCCGATTGACGTCAGCCGTTATGGCGTGATTTACGCTGGCGCGCAGAAAAATATCGGCCCGGCAGGCCTGACAATCGTCATCGTTCGTGAAGATTTGCTGGGCAAAGCGAATATCGCGTGTCCGTCGATTCTGGATTATTCCATCCTCAACGATAACGGCTCCATGTTTAACACGCCGCCGACATTTGCCTGGTATCTGTCTGGTCTGGTCTTTAAATGGCTGAAAGCGAACGGCGGTGTAGCTGAAATGGATAAAATCAATCAGCAAAAAGCAGAACTGCTGTATGGGGTGATTGATAACAGCGATTTCTACCGCAATGACGTGGCGAAAGCTAACCGTTCGCGGATGAACGTGCCGTTCCAGTTGGCGGACAGTGCGCTTGACAAATTGTTCCTTGAAGAGTCTTTTGCTGCTGGCCTTCATGCGCTGAAAGGTCACCGTGTGGTCGGCGGAATGCGCGCGTCTATTTATAACGCCATGCCGCTGGAAGGCGTTAAAGCGCTGACAGACTTCATGATTGAGTTCGAACGCCGTCACGGCTAATGCCGAAATTTTGCTTAATCCCCACAGCCAGCCTGTGGGGTTTTTATTTCTGTTGTAGAGAGTTGAGTTCATGGAATCCCTGACGTTACAACCCATCGCTCGTGTCGATGGCACTATTAATCTGCCCGGTTCCAAGAGCGTTTCTAACCGCGCTTTATTGCTGGCGGCATTAGCACACGGCAAAACAGTATTAACCAATCTGCTGGATAGCGATGACGTGCGCCATATGCTGAATGCATTAGCAGCGTTAGGGGTAAGCTATACGCTTTCAGCTGATCGTACGCGTTGCGAAATCATCGGTAACGGCGGTCCATTACACGCAGAAGGTGCCCTGGAGTTGTTCCTCGGTAACGCCGGAACGGCAATGCGTCCGCTGGCGGCAGCTCTTTGTCTGGGTAGCAATGATATTGTGCTGACCGGTGAACCGCGTATGAAAGAACGCCCCATTGGTCATCTGGTGGATGCGCTGCGCCTGGGCGGGGCGAAGATCACTTACCTGGAACAAGAAAATTATCCGCCATTGCGTTTACAGGGCAGCTTTACTGGCGGCAACGTTGACGTTGATGGCTCCGTTTCCAGCCAGTTCCTCACCGCACTGTTAATGACTGCGCCTCTTGCGCCGGAAGATACGGTGATTCGTATTAAAGGCGATCTGGTTTCTAAACCTTACATCGACATCACACTCAATCTGATGAAGACGTTTGGTGTTGAAATTGAAAATCAGCACTATCAACAATTTGTCGTTAAAGGCGGGCAGTCTTATCAGTCTCCGGGTACTTATTTGGTCGAAGGCGATGCATCTCCGCTTCTTACTTCCTGGCAGCAGCAGCAATCAAAGGCGGTACTGTAAAAGTGACCGGCATTGGACGCAACAGTATGCAGGGTGATATTCGCTTTGCTGATGTGCTGGAAAAAATGGGCGCGACCATTTGCTGGGGCGATGATTATATTTCCTGCACGCGGGGTGAACTGAACGCTATTGATATGGATATGAACCATATTCCTGATGCGGCGATGACCATTGCCACGGCGGCGTTATTTGCAAAAGGCACCACCACGCTGCGCAATATCTATAACTGGCGTGTTAAAGAGACCGATCGCCTGTTTGCGATGGCAACAGAACTGCGTAAAGTTGGTGCGGAAGTAGAAGAGGGGCACGATTACATTCGTATCACTCCACCGGAAAAACTGAACTTTGCCGAGATCGCAACATACAATGATCACCGGATGGCGATGTGTTTCTCGCTGGTCGCATTATCAGATACGGCTGTGACGATTCTTGATCCAAAATGTACCGCTAAAACTTTTCCAGACTATTTCGAGCAATTGGCGCGGATAAGTCAACCCGGCTGAATGAATAACGGGCGATAACATAGACAATCCTTTCTTTTCAAAGACGTCGGCACATTGCCGGCGTTTTTTTTCGGACCTTGTGGGGTATTTTTATTAATGGTAGCGTTAATTATCAATGTAACTTGTTGATACATAATGTTTATATATAATTAATCAACGGATGATTCACATGAAGAATACTAAATTATTGCTGGCGATTGCGACCTCTGCAGCCTTACTGACAGGATGTCAGAATACGCACGGTATTAATACCGATTTGGCTATCAGCTCAGGTCTGAATGCTTATAAAGCCGCAACATTAAGCGATGCTGATGCTAAAGCAATCGCCAATCAGGGCTGTGCCGAAATGGACAGCGGCAATCAAGTCGCAAGTAAATCCAGCAAGTACGGTAAACGTCTGGCAAAAATCGCCAAAGCATTGGGTAACAATATTAATGGCACGCCGGTCAACTATAAGGTTTATATGACCAGCGACGTCAACGCATGGGCGATGGCGAACGGCTGTGTTCGTGTCTACAGTGGCCTGATGGACATGATGAACGACAACGAAATTGAAGGCGTTCTGGGTCATGAACTGGGCCACGTCGCGTTGGGTCACTCGCTGGCTGAAATGAAAGCTTCTTATGCGATCGTTGCCGCACGTGATGCGATTTCCGCTACCAGCGGTGTGGCTTCCCAGCTTTCTCGCTCACAATTAGGTGATATCGCAGAAGGCGCGATCAATGCTAAATACTCCCGCGATAAAGAGTCCGAAGCAGATGATTTCTCCTTTGATCTGTTGAAGAAACGTGGCATCAGCACCCAGGGGCTGGTTGGCAGCTTTGAAAAATTGGCCAGCCTGGATGGCGGTCGTACCCAGTCCATGTTTGACTCTCACCCACCATCAACAGAGCGTGCGCAACACATCCGTGATCGTATCGCCTCTGGTAAGTAAATCATTGTCATCTTTCGGGCTGGTCTTCTGCCAGCCCGCTATAATTGCGCAATAAATCCCCATCTGAATACAGACAAAACTGGTTTTTGCACACAACGTTAACGATTTGTGGCGTCGGCGCGTATAATGCGCGCGGTTATGTTAACGGTACGCCTGTTTTAAGGAGATAAAGATGACGGCAATTGCCCCGGTTATTACCATTGATGGCCCAAGCGGTGCAGGGAAAGGCACCTTGTGTAAGGCTATGGCGGAAGCGTTGCAATGGCATCTGCTGGACTCGGGTGCAATTTATCGCGTACTGGCACTGGCGGCATTACATCACCATGTTGATGTTGCATCGGAAGATGCGCTGGTGCCGCTGGCATCCCATCTGGATGTACGTTTTGTGTCGACCAATGGCAATCTGGAAGTGATCCTCGAAGGGGAAGATGTCAGCGGCGAAATTCGTACTCAGGAAGTGGCGAATGCTGCTTCACAAGTCGCGGCATTCCCACGCGTTCGTGAAGCATTATTGCGTCGCCAACGCGCGTTTCGCGAATTACCAGGCTTGATTGCCGATGGCCGCGATATGGGAACGGTGGTATTCCCTGATGCGCCAGTGAAAATTTTCCTTGACGCCTCTTCGGAAGAACGCGCTCAACGCCGCATGCTTCAGTTGCAGGAAAAGGGGTTTAGTGTTAACTTTGATCGCCTTTTATCCGAGATAAAAGAGCGCGATGATCGCGATCGTAACCGCGCTGTCGCGCCACTTGTTCCTGCAGAAGATGCATTAGTTCTGGATTCAACCAGTTTAACTATTGAGCAAGTGATTGAAAAAGCGCTACAATACGCGCGCCAGAAATTGGCTCTCGCATAAGCGACCGAATTTGCAGTACCCCCGTTGCAATGGAATGACAGCGGGTATGTTAAACAACCCCATCCGGCATGGAGCCAGGTGGACGTTAAATATAAACCTGAAGATTAAACATGACTGAATCTTTTGCTCAACTCTTTGAAGAGTCCTTAAAAGAAATCGAAACCCGCCCGGGTTCTATCGTTCGTGGCGTTGTTGTTGCTATCGACAAAGACGTAGTACTGGTTGACGCTGGTCTGAAATCTGAGTCCGCCATCCCGGCTGAGCAGTTCAAAAACGCCCAGGGCGAGCTGGAAATCCAGGTAGGTGACGAAGTTGACGTTGCTCTGGACGCAGTAGAAGACGGCTTCGGTGAAACTCTGCTGTCCCGTGAGAAAGCTAAACGTCACGAAGCCTGGATCACGCTGGAAAAAGCTTACGAAGATGCTGAAACTGTTACCGGTGTTATCAACGGCAAAGTTAAGGGCGGCTTCACTGTTGAGCTGAACGGTATTCGTGCGTTCCTGCCAGGTTCTCTGGTAGACGTTCGTCCGGTGCGTGACACTCTGCACCTGGAAGGCAAAGAGCTTGAATTCAAAGTAATCAAGCTGGATCAGAAGCGCAACAACGTTGTTGTTTCTCGTCGTGCCGTTATCGAATCCGAAAACAGCGCAGAGCGCGATCAGCTGCTGGAAAACCTGCAGGAAGGCATGGAAGTTAAAGGTATCGTTAAGAACCTCACTGACTACGGTGCATTCGTTGATCTGGGCGGCGTTGACGGCCTGCTGCACATCACTGACATGGCCTGGAAACGCGTTAAGCATCCGAGCGAAATCGTCAACGTTGGCGATGAAATCACTGTTAAAGTGCTGAAGTTCGACCGCGAGCGTACTCGTGTATCCCTCGGCCTGAAACAGCTGGGCGAAGATCCGTGGGTAGCTATCGCTAAACGTTATCCGGAAGGTACCAAACTGACTGGTCGCGTGACCAACCTGACCGACTACGGCTGCTTCGTTGAAATCGAAGAAGGCGTTGAAGGTCTGGTGCACGTTTCCGAAATGGACTGGACCAACAAAAACATCCACCCATCCAAAGTTGTTAACGTTGGTGATGTAGTGGAAGTGATGGTTCTGGATATCGACGAAGAACGTCGTCGTATCTCCCTGGGCCTGAAGCAGTGCAAAAACAACCCATGGCAGCAGTTCGCGGAAACCCACAACAAGGGCGACCGTGTTGAAGGTAAAATCAAGTCTATCACTGACTTCGGTATCTTCATCGGCCTGGACGGCGGCATCGACGGCCTGGTTCACCTGTCTGACATCTCCTGGAACGTTGCAGGCGAAGAAGCAGTTCGTGAATACAAAAAAGGCGACGAAATCGCTGCAGTTGTTCTGCAGGTTGACGCAGAACGTGAACGTATCTCCCTGGGCGTTAAACAGCTCGCAGAAGATCCGTTCAACAACTGGGTTGCTCTGAACAAGAAAGGCGCTATCGTAACCGGTAAAGTAACTGCAGTTGACGCTAAAGGCGCAACCGTAGAACTGGCTGACGGCGTTGAAGGTTACCTGCGTGCTTCTGAAGCATCCCGTGACCGCGTTGAAGACGCTACCCTGGTTCTGAGCGTTGGCGACGAAGTTGAAGCTAAATTCACCGGCGTTGATCGTAAAAACCGCGCAATCAGCCTGTCTGTTCGTGCGAAAGACGAAGCTGACGAGAAAGATGCAATCGCAACTGTTAACAAACAGGAAGATGCAAACTTCTCTAACAACGCAATGGCTGAAGCTTTCAAAGCAGCTAAAGGCGAGTAATATCAGGTTCTCAGCATCATTTGAGCTGTAACGCATTTACAGCGCGAAGGATGAGGAGCAAACTTGACAGATTACAGGATTCGTCCTGTAATCAATAACAAAGGGCGGCTACGGCCGCCCTTGTTTAATAAGCTGTTCAGCTAATGGGTTTGAAAGGAACCGGAGGAATCATGACCAAGTCAGAATTGATAGAAAGACTTGCCACCCAGCAATCGCACATTCCCGCCAAGACGGTTGAAGATGCAGTAAAAGAGATGCTGGAGCATATGGCCTCGACTCTTGCGCAGGGCGAGCGTATTGAAATCCGCGGTTTCGGCAGTTTCTCTTTGCACTACCGCGCACCACGTACCGGACGTAATCCGAAGACTGGCGATAAAGTAGAACTGGAAGGAAAATACGTTCCTCACTTTAAACCAGGTAAAGAACTGCGCGATCGCGCCAATATTTACGGTTAAGTTTTTACTCAAACTTGAACGCGAGAAAAGCACCTGTCGGGTGCTTTTTTCATTTCTCTAATCTGGAACTGGAAGCTGCCTCGCAGAGTTTTGAGCAGTTTTCACCCTCTCGTTAAATTCTTCTGAACGTGCCTCGGGGAACGCAAAATTCCCACCAGACAACCGCTCAACAAAGTTGCACACTTTCCATAAACAGGGAGGGGTGCATGAAAATAACGACAGTCGGCGTATGCATAATTTGCGGAATTTTTCCGTTGCTGATTTTGCCCCAATTGCCTGGGACATTAACCCTTGCGTCTCTGACCGTCTTCGCCTGCGTACTGGTATTTATCCCTTTTAAAACTGTCCGTTATATCGCGCTGACGTTGCTGTTTTTCGTTTGGGGCATATTAGCAGCAAAGCAAATTTTGTGGGCAGGAGAAACCTTAACTGGCGCGACGCAGGATGCAATTGTTGAGATCACTGCTACTGACGGTATGACCACTCATTACGGTCAAATTACTCATCTACAAGGTCGACGTATATTCCCTGCGCCAGGCCTCGTGCTGTATGGCGAATATCTTCCGCAAGCGGTTTGTGCTGGACAACTGTGGTCAATGAAACTCAAAGTTCGTGCAGTTCATGGTCAACTTAATGATGGCGGCTTTGATAGCCAGCGTTATGCCATTGCCCAGCATCAGCCGCTCACCGGCCGATTTCTGCAGGCAAGTGTCATTGAACCGAATTGTAGCCTGCGTGCACAGTATCTGGCGTCATTACAAACAACGCTGCAACCCTATATGTGGAATGCGGTTATTCTTGGTTTAGGTATGGGGGAACGGTTATCCGTTCCCAAAGAAATCAAAAATATCATGCGCGATACTGGAACGGCGCATTTAATGGCGATATCGGGATTGCATATCGCTTTTGCGGCGTTGCTGGCTGCCGGACTCATTCGCGGTGGGCAAGTTTTTCTGCCCGGGCGCTGGATCCACTGGCAAATACCATTAATTGGCGGAATCTGCTGTGCTGCTTTTTATGCCTGGCTGACTGGGATGCAACCTCCTGCATTGCGTACCGTGGTGGCGCTTGCCATGTGGGGAATGCTTAAGTTAAGTGGGCGACAATGGAGTGGCTGGGATGTATGGATATGTTGTCTGGCGGCAATTTTGTTGATGGATCCTGTTGCCATTCTCTCGCAAAGTTTATGGCTCTCTGCCGCTGCGGTCGCGGCACTGATTTTTTGGTATCAGTGGTTTCCCTGTCCGGAGTGGCAACTGCCGCCGGTATTGCGCGCGGTTGTTTCCCTCATCCATCTGCAGCTGGGAATCACCCTCCTGCTTATGCCCGTGCAAATCGTCATATTTCATGGCATTAGTCTGACCTCGTTTATTGCAAATCTATTTGCAATTCCCCTGGTGACATTTATCACGGTTCCGTTGATCCTCGCCGCGATGGTTGTGCATTTAAGCGGGCCGTTAATCCTGGAACAGGGGTTATGGTTTCTTGCCGACCGGTCTTTGGCTTTACTTTTCTGGGGGTTAAAGAGTTTGCCGGAAGGGTGGATCAACATTGCTGAACGTTGGCAATGGCTAACATTTTCCCCATGGTTCTTACTGGTGGTATGGCGATTAAACGCCTGGCGAACGTTGCCAGCAATGTGTGTGGCTGGAGGCTTGCTGATGTGCTGGCCGCTGTGGCAAAAACCTCGACCTGACGAGTGGCAAGTGTACATGCTTGATGTCGGGCAAGGGCTGGCAATGGTGATAGCCAGAAACGGCAAAGCGATTCTCTATGACACGGGACTGGCCTGGCCCGAAGGGGATAGTGGGCAACAACTGATTATCCCCTGGCTCCACTGGCATAATCTTGAACCGGAAGGCGTTATTCTGAGTCATGAACATCTGGATCACCGGGGAGGGCTGGACTCAATATTGCACACATGGCCGATGTTATGGATCAGAAGTCCGTTAAACTGGGAACATCATCAGCCCTGTGTGCGTGGCGAAGCGTGGCAATGGCAAGGATTGCGTTTCAGCGCGCACTGGCCTTTACAAGCTAGCAACGATAAAGGAAATAACCATTCCTGTGTGGTTAAGGTTGATGACGGGACGAATAGCATTCTTCTAACCGGTGATATTGAAGCCCCCGCTGAACAAAAGATGCTAAGCCGTTACTGGCAGCAAGTGCAGGCAACATTGCTTCAGGTACCTCACCATGGCAGTAATACCTCATCATCGTTGCCATTAATTCAGCGAGTGAATGGAAAAGTGGCACTCGCATCGGCATCGCGCTATAACGCATGGCGATTGCCCTCCAACAAAGTTAAGCATCGCTATCAACAACAAGGTTATAAGTGGCTTGATACTCCACATCAGGGTCAAGTGACGGTCAATTTTTCAGCGCAAGGCTGGCGGATTAGCAGCCTCAGAGAGCAAATTTTACCTCGTTGGTATCATCAGTGGTTTGGCGTGCCAGTGGATAACGGGTAGAATATGCGGCTATTTCAACAAATGCTGGTTTTTTGAATGCATAACGACAAAGATCTCTCTACGTGGCAGACATTCCGCCGACTGTGGCCAACCATTGCGCCTTTTAAAGCGGGTCTGATCGTGGCGGGCGTAGCGTTAATCCTCAACGCAGCCAGCGATACCTTCATGTTATCGCTCCTTAAGCCACTTCTTGATGATGGCTTTGGTAAAACAGATCGCTCCGTGCTGGTGTGGATGCCGCTGGTGGTGATCGGGCTGATGATTTTACGTGGTATCACCAGCTATGTCTCCAGCTACTGTATCTCCTGGGTATCAGGAAAGGTGGTAATGACTATGCGTCGCCGCCTGTTTGGTCACATGATGGGAATGCCTGTTTCATTTTTTGACAAACAGTCAACGGGTACGCTGTTGTCACGTATCACCTACGATTCCGAACAGGTTGCTTCTTCTTCTTCCGGCGCACTGATTACTGTTGTGCGTGAAGGTGCGTCGATCATCGGCCTGTTCATCATGATGTTCTATTACAGCTGGCAACTGTCGATCATTTTGATTGTGCTGGCACCGATTGTTTCGATTGCGATTCGCGTTGTATCGAAGCGTTTTCGTAACATCAGTAAAAACATGCAGAACACCATGGGGCAGGTGACCACCAGCGCAGAACAAATGCTGAAGGGCCACAAAGAAGTATTGATTTTCGGTGGTCAGGAAGTGGAAACGAAACGCTTCGATAAAGTCAGTAACCGAATGCGTCTTCAGGGGATGAAAATGGTTTCAGCCTCTTCCATCTCTGATCCGATCATTCAGCTGATCGCCTCTTTGGCGCTGGCGTTTGTTCTGTATGCGGCGAGCTTCCCAAGTGTTATGGATAACCTGACTGCCGGTACGATTACCGTTGTTTTCTCTTCAATGATTGCACTGATGCGTCCACTGAAATCGCTGACCAACGTTAACGCCCAGTTCCAGCGCGGTATGGCGGCTTGTCAGACGCTGTTTACCATTCTGGACAGTGAGCAGGAGAAAGACGAAGGTAAGCGCGTGATCGAGCGTGCGACTGGCGACGTGGAATTCCGCAATGTCACCTTTACTTATCCGGGACGTGACGTACCCGCATTGCGTAACATCAACCTGAAAATTCCGGCAGGGAAGACGGTTGCTCTGGTTGGACGCTCTGGTTCGGGTAAATCAACCATCGCCAGCCTGATCACGCGTTTTTACGATATTGATGAAGGCGAAATCCTGATGGATGGTCACGATCTGCGCGAGTATAACCTGGCGTCGTTACGTAACCAGGTTGCTCTGGTGTCGCAGAATGTCCATTTGTTTAACGATACTGTTGCTAACAACATTGCTTACGCACGGACTGAACAGTACAGCCGTGAGCAAATTGAAGAAGCGGCGCGTATGGCCTACGCCATGGACTTCATCAATAAGATGGATAACGGTCTCGATACAGTGATTGGTGAAAACGGCGTGCTGCTCTCTGGCGGTCAGCGTCAGCGTATTGCCATCGCTCGAGCCTTGTTGCGTGATAGCCCGATTCTGATTCTGGACGAAGCTACCTCGGCGCTGGATACCGAATCTGAACGTGCGATTCAGGCGGCATTGGATGAGTTGCAGAAAAACCGTACCTCTCTGGTGATTGCCCACCGCTTGTCTACCATTGAAAAGGCAGACGAAATCGTGGTCGTCGAGGATGGTGTCATTGTGGAACGCGGTACGCATAACGATTTGCTTGAGCACCGTGGCGTTTACGCGCAACTTCACAAAATGCAGTTTGGCCAATGATCGAAAAAATCTGGTCTGGTGAATCCCCTTTGTGGCGGCTATTGCTGCCACTCTCCTGGTTGTATGGCCTGGTGAGTGGCGCGATCCGTCTTTGCTATAAACTAAAACTGAAGCGCGCCTGGCGTGCCCCCGTACCGGTTGTCGTGGTTGGTAATCTCACCGCAGGCGGCAATGGAAAAACCCCGGTCGTTGTCTGGCTGGTGGAACAGCTGCAACAGCGCGGTATTCGCGTGGGGGTAGTATCGCGGGGATATGGTGGTAAGGCTGAATCTTATCCGCTGTTATTGTCGGCAGATACCACCACAGCACAGGCGGGTGATGAACCTGTGTTGATTTATCAACGCACTGGCGCGCCCGTTGCGGTTTCTCCCGTGCGTTCTGATGCGGTAAAAGCCATTCTGGCGCAACACCCTGATGTGCAGATCATCGTAACCGACGACGGTTTACAGCATTACCGTCTGGCGCGTGATGTGGAAATTGTCGTTGTTGATGGTGTGCGTCGCTTTGGCAATGGCTGGTGGTTGCCGGCGGGGCCAATGCGTGAGCGAGCGGGGCGCTTAAAGTCGGTTGATGCGGTAATCGTCAACGGCGGTGTCCCACGCAGCGGTGAAATCCCCATGCATCTGCTGCCGGGTCAGGCGGTGAATTTACGTACCGGTATGCGTTGTGACGTTGCTCAGCTTGAACATGTAGTGGCGATGGCGGGGATTGGACATCCGCCGCGCTTTTTTGCCACGCTGAAGATGTGCGGCGTACAACCGGAAAAATGTGTACCGCTGGCCGATCATCAGTCTTTGAATCATGCGGATGTCAGCGCGTTGGTAAGCGCCGGGCAAACGCTGGTAATGACTGAAAAAGATGCGGTGAAATGCCGGGCCTTTGCAGAAGAAAATTGGTGGTATTTGCCTGTAGACGCACAGCTTTCAGGTGATGAACCAGCGAAACTGCTTGCGCAACTAACCTCGCTGGCTTCTGGCAACTAGTTACGCCGCGGCAGCGTTCGATTGATGGAGTCATGAATGTCGCTGCCGCACCTCTCTCTTGCTGATGCGCGTAATCTTCACCTCGCCGCGCAAGGCCTGTTAAACAAACCCCGCCGTCGAGCGTCGTTGGAGGATATTCCGGCA
>ERZ650918.2350-NODE-2350-length-13334-cov-2.684012_pt1 | contig 13334 bp, 23 predicted proteins | sample MGYA00514758_ERZ650918 | MGnify/ENA metagenome assembly ERZ650918 | reverse complement strand
GGAAGCCCTGCGAGAAATGCTTGTTGAGAGTTATAAAGAGCAATATCAGGCAATGCGTGATATGCAACAGGCGGCAAAGGATTATGATGCGGCCGCAGAAGCATTAAATAACACACAAAAAGAACTCAACGAAACAGACATTTTCAGTTGGGGGAAAGCCAGAGAACTTGTCGCTGCAAGAGAGAAAGAAACCGAAGCGGCAAAAGCCGCACAGGAAACATACATGCAATCGGTTCAGCTATACAGTGATCTTCAAAGTGAAACTCAAGGTCTTACAGATTCTATTATTGGGTTAAAGCAAGAAGAATCTGGAGTTGGAGACGCCGGTATTGATGGAATGGAAGATTTGAAAACGGAAATCAATCATTTTAGCCAATCTATTGATATGAGCCAGTTTGAAAATCTAGGAAAGCAAATGGCAGATAACATGTATAAGGGATTCACCAGTTCTGGCCTGCTGCAAGATGCCATCAAAAATCTCGGGAATGGCGCATCGTATAGTTCGGAAAATTCTTCCTCCCGTTCGGCCAACAGCTATTCTGTTCAGGATATCACTGCATACGCCTCCGGCGGCTTCCCCGAGCATGGGCAAATGTTCATTGCCCGTGAGGATGGGCCTGAGCTAGTTGGTCAAATGGGCAACCGAGCAGCGGTGGCGAACAATGACCAAATCGTTGACGGTATCGCTTCTGCTAATACCGGAGTCATCAATGCGGTCATGGCAATCGGTGCAATGATTACTAAGGCAGTCAACGATAAAGATACAACAGTTTCTCTGGATGGCCGTCAGGTGTCGAGGAGCCTGTACAAATACAACCAACAGACGCAGCGAGAAAAGGGCTCTCCCATTACATGAAAGGCAGGATAAAACGTGACATTGACTGTAAACGGAACGGATTTGACGCCTTATATTGCGTTCGGCGGCGTACAGTGGCAAAGGGCTGATGTAGACGGCCCAAATGCCACACGCTCAATCGATGATGCGTTTCTTACGAGAGATCGGATAGCCATAAAATATCGATTGGATATTACTTGCCGCCCATTGACGCTAGAAGAAGCAAGCCTCGTTCTCTCCTCTATTCTGCCCGAGTATGTCACAGTTACATATACAGACCCTATGGAGGGCGGAGATGTAACAAAGCAAATGTATTCAAACAACATCCCCGCCCAATTCCTAATCAAGACCAGAAATGGGAAAGAGTTATGGGGTGGAATCACATTCCCTCTGATTGAAAGGTAAAGAAATGGCAGTTAATCGAATTCTCGTTGGTGATATAGAAATAACGGGGATTTATAATCTGACGTCCGGAAACGTCAATTTAACTACTTCTCTTTTAAACGATGTCCTGGAAATGGACACGCTTGATTGTGACTTTAATAGTCAACTGGATAGTTCCACAATCTTGGCTACCATTGGGGAAAAGGTGGTTTACTACCATGGAGATCAGCAAAGACAAACCCTCTATGTAGATAGTATCAAACGAACTGGGCCTAGTTCCTATCATCTGTATGCGATATCAGCGGTATCCAAGCTAGACACTATGCTCCATCCCGGCGGAATTTACACCGGACAGACCGCAGAATCAATCATAAAGAATATTTGCGGTGAAATCCCCGTTATTGTAAAAAGCAATCTAAAGAATGTTAAGGTGTATGGATGGCTCCCCTATTGTAGCCCACCGAACAGCTCCGCACGAGACAATCTCAATCAAGTCCTGTTTGCTATTGGCGCTTGTCTTACTACCGATTTGAATGGTGTTTTGCGAGTGGAGACGTTTTGGGACGGAACCATATCGACAATAGATGCGAAAAAGACGGACATGGTTGGCTCAGTTACAGATAATCAAAAAATTAGCGCGATCTCTGTCATTGAACATCAGTTTGCGGAAGGACAAGAAAGCCAGGAGTTGTTTAATGGCACAGCTCAGAACGGCGATCTAATCATTTTCAATGAGCCGATGCATACCCTGTCTGCTTCCGGATTTTCCGTTTTGGAAAGCGGAGCAAACTACGCAAAAATCTCTGCCGGTACAGGGACGCTTACGGGGCTGAAATATATCCACAACAAGCGAAAAATTGCAAAGGTAATCAATGAAAATGTACCTGAAAATGAAAAAGGCAAAGAGAATGCCACACTTGTTTCTTTAGTGAATTCAGTTGCGGTTGCTGAACGGCTAGCGAGCTTCTATGCTTGCAATAAAACGCTTCAAGCTTCGTTTCTGACCGAAAAGGAAAAGCCCGGACAAGTTGTAAAGGTCATGGACCCATACGATCACGAAATCGTTTCTGCTTGTATTGAGTCGATGGATGTAAACATGTCCTCAACACTGAAAGCGAATGCCGAAATGCGAATTGGATTTATTCCCTCGCAAGTTGATGATTTCAAAACATTTGATGAACGCATCGTACTCACCGGATCAGGGACTTATCAAATTCCTACTGAAACAACTTTGATCCGCTATGTTTTGATCAGCGGGGCCCAGGGCGGCCATTGCGGGCAAAAAGGCGGGGATGTCGGTACATCACCGTCCGTATCCTGGACCAATCCTCCACCATTTGAGAACCAGTTACGCGGCTGCGGACTTGCAAATGGCGGAGCGGGCGGAGAAGGTGGCGCACCGGGCGCGGGGGCCAGAATCCTTGAAGGGGCTCTGGATATCTCCGGGATAGACTCTATTGTATATAGCTGCGGCGTTGGTGGCCTGGGAGCCTCCTATAACCCGAATGATCCGGAGGGCGCTCTTGGAAGCGACACAACGCTTGGTTCTGCAACCACGGCTGGAGCACAAGCCTCAGAGGCCGGATACACAGATCCCATCACCGGGGAAAAATACGGAGGGACCGGTGACCAAGGAATCCCTGGAGGAAAAGGCGCAGGAAAGGCGGCCACAGTTACAACCATCAACAGTGATACTGTCCAGCTCTTTGATCCAGCCGAAAACGTTACCGATGAGGACGGCAATACCTGGAACGGAGGCTTGACCGAAACTGACCCGGATGATCCAGAACGTGTTGCTATGAAGACGCGAGAGAATGACGGCGCCTACATTTGGTATAGCCGAGGTTTAGGTGCAGGTGCAGCTGCCGGTAAAAATGGTAATGGCCCCGGACCCGATGCATCGGTGTCTGTACGATCTTCATCAATTAAGGCTACTGCTGCATCTGGTGTAAATGGCGCGACACCAACCTTGACGCCCAAAAAGCCTGCCCAGTATGGCAAAGGTGGCCGCGGTGGTTATGGCGGCGGCGGTGCCAGCTCAGGAGGACTTGCCGTTGGCTCCACAGATTCCTCGGATTACACGGTATCAATCACCGCCGGAACCGGGGGAATCGGCGGTAATGGCGGTACTGGTGGCCCTGGCGGGGATGGCTGCATCATCCTATATATCAGCCGCCGCGTTCCTGTGGAACGCGGGCCTCTGGTAACATCGGACACAAAATGGTTTTTAGACAAGCATGGCAGAAGATTCATCACGTGAGGAGGTACAAATGGCAACGATTGAAGAACTCGCTGCAAAAGTTGCTGAACTCGAACAGCAGATGGCAGCAATCACGGCCCCGCCTACCGAGTATTACACCAGTGCATACAGTGGAGAGGAAATTGATGCAGCTGTCAAAAAAGTATCTGAAGGATTGGCTGGCGGCGTGGCCTCCTTCAATGGCCGGACCGGGGCGGTGTTGCCCCAGTCCGGGGACTACAACGCCACACAGATCCCGGTGAGCGGAGAGCCGGAGGCGGAGACCGTTGCGGCGGCTTTGTCTAATAAGGCGCCCGCGGGATTTGGCTTCGGGGATGCGATACAGGATATTGCGACCACCAGCGCGGAGGAATCCTATGAGACATACTGCGCCAAGGTAGACGCTGTACTGGATGCGATGCCTGACAAGACCGCAAAACTGGTGCGGGCCTATCCGCCGGCAGTGTACGGCAATGCAGGTACTACGATATCGCTCTTATACAAGGGCGATGCGAACTACGCGGTCCTATCCAATATCGGCAGTGCAGACGCGGGGCTGTGCGGATGGCGGATGTTCAAGCTACGCTACCCATCATCGTCGAGTCCAGCAGTGTGGATGCCGTTTGAGTGGGAGCATCCGCCCATGAAAATCGGCGTCGAGTACCGCACATCGGAGCGGTACAACGGAAAGCCTGTGTACACTAAGCTGGTAGATTGCGGAGCTGGACCCAGCAATACAAGAAAGACTGTATCCGCAAACACGCAAAATGTTGAAACACCTATATCTTGCACTGGCAATTTTGGGAGCGGAACGATCCCGTATGAATGGTTCGCGGGAGATGTATCAGGTGCCCAAGCGATAACCTGTACATTTAACGGCCAAGCGATTGAGATTGCGGCAACTGCAGATTATTCGGGTTGGACAGTCTTCGTAATAGTGGAATACACCAAAACCACGGATTAAGGAGGGCGCATGAAGATCATCAAATATCAGCTGGCGACAGAGATCAACTACGGCACTCCCGAGGAGCCGGATATCGAGACGGTGCTGTCCGGTGTTACGATGCCTTACACGGAAGCGAATTACGCTATCGCCCAGGCGGAGGCGTTTCAAGGGCAGATTACCGTGGAGGATGATGGGAAGCCGGAGCCGGAACCCAAACCAGAGTATGTGACCTATGCGGAGCTTGCAGAAGCAATCAGAGAGGGCGTGAACGAAGTATGACGGACAAGCAGTTTGTACTTACCACCATGCGGGATACCGGGCTTGCGAGGGCACAGACCCTCCAGGCCCAGGCCCCGGACATGACGGGGACGGAGCTGTATGCCTCCGAGGACTACATCCCCAGCTTTACGGCGGCCTGTGAGGCCATGAATATGCTGGAACGGGAAGCGGGCTTTGTCTGCTGTTCCACAGCGGGCCGAGTGGTGCGTCTCCTCCAACCCTATGACAGCGCCATCTACAACACCCAAGAGCCGGAGGACCTGCCCGCACAGTGGGGCTTTGTGTGGTCCACAGACCCGGACAAGGCCCTGCCGTTTATCGCCGTCTCCACTTCGCCGTATATGACCGGGGACTGCTGCACCTATGAGGGCCATGTTTGGCGCTCCGGGCAGGACGGCAATGTGTGGGAACCCGGCAGCGTGGGCGTGAAGTGGGAGGACCTGGGGGAGGTGCCCAATGGCTGACGAGAAGTGCGTTAGAGACCCCCGGCATGACTGCTTTGGCCTGGAAGCAGCAGCCCGTCTGGAGGGGCGCATCAAGGCCCTGGAGGACTGGCAGCAGGACTCCAAGAAGTTCCATAACTCGTTCTATGACTGGCAGCGGGAGCAGATTGCCCGAGACGCCAAGCTGGACGAGCAGCTTTCCAACATGGATAAAAACATCGAAAAGCTGCTGGCAAAGCAGGAGGAACAGACGGCAAAACCGGGACGCCGCTGGGAAGCCATCGTGGACAAGTCCGTGTGGGCGGTGCTGGCGGCGGTAATTGCGTTTATTTTGGCCCGCATTGGGCTGTAAAAAAGCGACGCCCCCGAAGGAGCGCCGCAAGCCCGTAGTATTCGTTGTCTCCGTCCATTGCGACTTAACGCGGAGGGAGCGCTATCAAAACAGCACACGTCTGCACAACGGGCAATAACATCTTACATCATTAGAAACCGGCGGTCAAGCCGGATATTTGAAAGGAGCTACCAATCATGAACAAGACCATCAATAACATCATCGATGACTTCAAGAGCGGCAAGATTACTGTGGAGGATGCCAACAAGCTGCTGGTTGAGGCTGGCGCCGGATTCTCCCTGAACCCCGAAAAGAACCCCTATGGCGGATGGACCGAGGCAGAGATGGCGGAGGGATTCCTTCCCGGCGAGGAAAAGGAGCCTCTTCCGGACAAGGTAGACATGGGCCGAAATCAGGCGCTTGCCGGACAAGTGGTTCGCCAGAATACCAAGCGCGGAAAGTTTGATGTGACCTATGATGCAGACGGTTATGCCATCAAGGCCATCCGAGTGTAATCGGGAGGTCTGATATGGACATTTCCTCTCTTGGCATCACCGGAGTGGCGGCTATCACCGTCATCTGCCTGCTGATTGGGCAGGGCGTGAAAGCGTCCTCTCTGGACAGCAAGTTCATCCCTATCATTTGCGGTGTCTGCGGTGCTGTGCTGGGTGTGGTAGGTATGTTCCTTATGCCGGACTTCCCGGCCACGGACTACATCACTGCGGCGGCTGTGGGCATTGTGAGCGGCCTGGCTGCTACCGGAGCCAACCAGGTAATCAAGCAGCTGGGAAGTGACAGTAAATGAGCTACACGATAAAGGAGCAGCTGGCGAACTCCGGGAACTATGGCGGTTCCCGGAACGCCAGCCAAATCCGGTATCTAGTGTACCACTACACCGGAAATGACGGGGACAGGGCGGCAAACAACGCAAAGTATTTTCAGAACAACATCGTCAAGGCCAGCGCCCACTACTTTGTCGATGATACTACAGTCTGGCGGTCTGTGCCTGATCTAAAAGTGGCATGGTCCGTCGGCGGCAGCAAGTACGCCAACGCCCACAAGACTGGCGGCGGCACCATGTATGGTGTTATCACCAACACCAACAGCCTTTCCATTGAGATGTGCGACACCATCCGGAACGGCGTCTATCAGGCCAGCGAAGCAACTCTTGCCAACGCTGCCGCCCTGGGCCGGGCACTGATGGAAAAGTACGACATCCCAATTGAGAACGTGTACCGTCACTTTGATGTGACTGGGAAGCACTGCCCGTCGTACTTGGTGAACGCCCAGAAGTGGGCAGAGTTCAAGAAGAGACTGGAGGTCAAGATCATGGACAATACACCCAGCGGCGCCCACAAGGAGGGCGTGGAATGGGCCATTGCAAACGGCATCCTGACGGGCAACAGCGAGGGGGACCTGATGCTCTCCCAGCCCGTTACCCGGCAGCAGATGTGCACGATGCTGTATCGGTTTTGGAAGCTGATGGAATAACAGGAAAGAAGGACGTGAGACTGTGAGCGCAAGAGTGAAACTGCCTGATCCGCTGGATAAGCTCTTGCGCTCTCAGCTGGAAAGAGTTATTGAAGAGGCAGCATTCCATACAGACGATGAACTGATCGCAAGGCGGCGTATCATTGATAAGTGGAATCAAATTGATGTAGCGGCAGAATTGGGCTGGTATCGTAGCACAGTTAGCGATCACGAAAAGTATATATTCCAAAGGGTTAAGGATGTAGCAAAACAGCTTTACAAAAATAAGGGAGCCGGGGATTGACCCGGCTCCTTTATCTTTATGTATGTTTTTTTGCTGAGCGACACACGCATGTGCTGTTATCTCCGTGGTCATTATCGTACCATAGGATGTTATAGATCGGCCCTGTCAAGAATCCGTACAGTCTAATCGTCCCGCCAAGTCTGAGCGAGTGGATAGCCTCTGCCTCGATACATAGCTCCGAAAATCTATCTCTGGCGCTCTTATTGAGCGATGCAACGTCGATCGCATGGTTATGCTTCTTTGCTGAAATAAAGATGTCACTCCAAGTCATTCGCTCAAAGTCCTGCAATTTAGGGAAAATCGTAGTCCAGAAATCATGAGAGAGACGAGGTTCATGAAAAGACCATCTACTAGTTGGCTCCGTATCACAAGATGCCAGCCGCCAGGATGGATGCTCCTTCATGATACTGTCCGGGTCTCCACCCAGCCTGATGCCGGGTGAAGGCGTCCCGCCTTGTCTGACCTCCGATTTCGGAGCACAACCGCATTTAATGCGCTTAGAGCCCGCCATAATACATTGCCATACTTTCCTTTGTGATTGGAGTGCTGCACAGGGCTCCAGCTGGAAGCCCACATCTAGCGTCCTGCCACGGACTTTCCATGTGGGTGAGTTGACTAAGCCACTGGGCGTTTTTCTTTCCGTAGTATTCCAGAATTTTATTGATGGTGTCCTTTTGCCCATCGCTAAGATTTTCGCTGCTGCCTTTCATTTCATCGGCAGAGACCGAAAACTTTCCCTGACTGTGATGGAAAAGGGAAGGACACACAGGCCCATTGGCCCATGCTTCAAAATCCTCGTCGAACAGGGGCGCATCATCCCATACCAAAGACCAAGCCTGTGAATAATAGCACAGCTTTTGAAGTTTCATCGTGGACATAGTGCCACACTTTTCAAGAATATATTTTGCGGTATCAAAAACACTTCCCATATTGCGTACCCCCTTTCTACCTACATTATATTCTTATTCTGAAAAAAGTAAACACGTAAAACCGCCGAAAATGACATGACCACATAAACACCCCATAATTGCCACACAACTCCCACATGGATACCACCCATGCGGGAATTTTTTGTGAGAAAATTTAAGCATGGAGGACGTAAGGAACAAGGGCTGGTACACGTCGCCGCCCTCCTTGCGGCCTCCTGATTTCTTACATAAGGACGTGTTGATTTTGATTTTGAACGGTTCTGAATTGATTGCCCGGCTGGTGGCCTGCGGCTTCACGGAGTCCACAGCAAGAGACACCTGCGAGAAGTATGCGGCGGAGGGAGACTTCTCCGGCCTTGAAGGGTTTATCCGGCAGAACGAGCTTTTGTATGATGACCGAAAGCAATATGTTTGAATTTTACAATCCGAACCCCTACGAAAAAAATGTGGGGGATTGTACCGTCCGGGCCATCTCGAAGGCGCTGGAGCAGGACTGGTACAGGACATACCTTGGCCTCTGCATTGAGGGAGCTGTGAGAGGCGATATGCCCAGCGCAAACGCCACATGGGGGCTTATCTCCGACGGCATGGCTTTCAGCGTGACATGGCACCCGAGGACATGACCGTGGCGGAGTTTGCGATGGGGCATCCAAACGGGACTTACATTCTGGCCCTGTCCGGTCATGTGGTATGCCTGCAGGATGGTGTGATCTACGATACATGGCACAGTGAACACGAAACTGTGCTGTACTACTGGCAGAAAGGATGACGTGAGATGCCTAACTATCCCTATTACTATCAGCCGTACCAACCGTATCAGCCGCCTATGGCGGACCAGCTGACGCAGCTGCGGCAGTCCTATCAACCCATGCAGCAGCCGCAGCAAGCCCCGGCGTCTCCGTCTATTGTGTGGGTGCAGAGCGAGATGGAGGCGGCTAATTATCTAGTCGCTCCAAACTCCGCCGTTACGTTATGGGACAGCAACTCTCCAGTGGTCTATCTCAAACAGGCGGACGCAAGCGGCAAGCCCAGCATGAAGATATATGACCTCGTAGAGCGCAATCAGAGGCCCGTACAGGCCCCACAGGCTCCGGCGGTAGAGTATGCCACTCGTGAGCAGTTAGACGCGCTGTCGGCTCGTGTGGACGCACTGAGCGCACCTAAACAGACAAAGCCGAAAAAGGAGACTGTGACCGATGAGTAACCCGTTTTTCGACGCTATGGGCGGCGGGAACCTGCCCGGCCCTATGGGGAACATGATGGGCATGATACGACAATTCAATGAGTTTCGGCAAAGCTTCCAGGGCGACCCGAAGGCAAAGGTGCAGGAGCTTTTGACCTCCGGCCAGATGTCCCAGAGCCAATTCAACGAATTGCAGGGTATGGCAAGAGCGTTCCAGCAGATGTTGGGTAAATAAGGCTTTAATCGTGGCCACGATTTAGCATATATCAAAACTTGAAAGGAGAAAAATTTATGTCTCTTGGAAATGACGGCGGAATCCCTGCCGTGATGAATGTTACTCCAACCGGCACAATTTCCAGCGGAAGCGGCGGTATGGGCTGGGGCAATGATGGTTCGTGGTGGATTATTATTTTGTTCCTCTTTATCTTTGCCGGTGGTTGGAACCGCAACGGTTGGGGCGGCAACGGTAACGGCGCGACTCCCTCCGGCTCCGGGGCCATCGACAATTACGTCCTCGCCTCTGACTTTGCCCAGGTGGAGCGCAAGCTGGACACCGTGCAGCAGGGCTTGTGTGATGGCTTCTACGCTACCGCCCAGCAGATCAATGGTGTGCAGAATACCATGTGTCAAGGCTTCAATGGGGTCAATACCGCCATCCTGACCAACGGCAACGCCACCCAGATGGCAATCATGCAGAGCGGCAACGCTATCCAGTCCCAGCTTGCCTCCTGTTGCTGTGATACCCAGCGGCAGGTAGAGCGAGGCTTTGCAGATACCAATTACAACTTGGCCACGCAGAGCTGTGATACCCGGAACACCATCCAGACTAGCACCCGTGACCTGCTGGAGAACGCTAACGCCAACACCCGCGCAATTCTGGACAAGCTGACCTCTCAGGAAATGGCTGCGAAGGATGCACAGATCCAGGCGCAGAACCAGCAGATTTTCGGCCTCCAGCTTGCCGCTTCCCAGCAGGCCCAGAACAACTATCTGGTTAACCAGCTCAAGCCCTGCCCGGTTCCCGCCTACATCACCTGTAACCCGTGGGCTGGACAGACTTACGGCTGTTGCACTAGCGCCTGCGGCTGCTAAAACCAAATACATCAACTTTTCGGCATGACCGGAATGTTCGGCCCCGTGCCGATTTTGAACCATGCGGCGGGGCAACGGCCTCGCCGCTATCTTTTTGAAAGGAATGAAGTTTATGGCTGAATACAGCAACAGCGCAATCGTAACCGTTTCCGCTGGTCAGAACGTGCCTTTTACCGAGGAGGCAAACACGGGCAAGCCCTGCATCGTACACCGGGAGGGCGCTGGGCTTGTGACTCTTCGTGGGCTCACGAACCAGTGCCGGGCAAAATTCAAAGTCTCCTTTGGAGCGAATATTGCTATCCCCACCGGTGGGACCGTGGAGGCCATCACGGCAGCGATCTCCATCAATGGTGAGGCGCTGAACGCTTCCACCGCTACCGTCACCCCGGCTGCCGCAGAGGATTTCTTCAATATCTATGTTGCCGCTGTGGTAGATGTCCCTCGCGGCTGCTGCGTCACTGTCGCCGCAAAGAACCCCAGCACACAGCCTATTCTGGTAGCCAACAGTAATTTTATTGTTGAGCGCATCGCGTGAAAGGAGAAAAACATGAGAGAATACAGTGAAGTCAGAGAAATCCTCTGCGATCTCCTGTCTGATTCCATCAAAGACGGGAAAATTGCTATCGGTGATGTAGAGATCATCAAGAATATGCTGAGCGGCATTGAGAAGACATACAAGATTGAAATGTTTGAAGAGGATGGCAGCTACAGCCGGGCCGGCGATTGGGAGGCCGATATGCGCGGTACTTATGCCCGCGGCTCCAGCTACCGTGGCCGGAAGCGGGATTCCATGGGACGTTATAGCCGGGATGGAAGATATTCTCGACACGCATCTCCTGACATGATGGATAAGCTACAGACGATGATGGATAATGCCTCAACTGAACGTGAGCGTGACGCCATCCGGCGTCTGATGAACGAGATGGAGATGGAGTAAGGGGGTGACCCTATGGGCGAAACTGAAGCTCGTGGTTGGCTACTGCTAAAAATTGCCGAGTGTATGGGCGAGGAACCATCTGACCGTATGGCTGACAGACTGGCAACATATAACGGAGCCTATCAGGCGATTTGCCAGTGGGAGGGCCAGCGCCCAAGAACTAGCAATTTGCAATCTAATAAATCGTTCACTCTAGCTGACGCAGAGGACTGGACATCTCGTATGGTAAACGCCGACGGAACAAAAGGGCCGCACTGGACTCTGGAGCAGGTTAAACAGATCATGGCCCAAAGAAACATACCCGGAGACCCGGCGCAATTTTGGGCTGCAATAAATATGATCTATTCTGACTACTGCAAGGCCATCCAAAAAACATCAGCGAATACTCTGGACTTCTATGTTTCGATTACCAGGGCATTTCTGGATGACGAGGACGCCAACCCCGACAAACTCAAACTCTACTATGACCATATCGTCAAGCATTAAAATGACCCCGCTCTCAATTGAGGGCGGGGATTTTATATATGCAAGTCAACTATATGCGAAAATTATACTTTCAAAAAAGCGAGGAGCAGGTATGGGGCATTATGGATGACTTGATGGATACGCTCCAGGTTGCTAATCCGAGAGTATATAATGGGGTAATGCGGAAGATTAGAGGATTGTGATGCTACTTACACGTTACTAACAAGCACAAAGTCTTTTGAACAAAGAGAAACCCTAGAACCTTTGTGGCTCTAGGGTTTTCTTGGTGGAGACTACTGGACTCGAACCAGTGACCTCCTGCGTGTGAAATATAATACTATGCTTTTCCAAAACGGTGTATAGAGGTTAAACCAAGCAATTTCAAGGAAAATTGAAACTTCAATCGAAGAAAAATCTCAAAAACTTTTTCCGGTTACTAACAAATTTCTAACAATTCTCGACTGCCTGTATCAATTCATCTGCGTCTGTATGTACATAGATATTTGCTGTGGTGCTGTAATCCGCATGGCCCAGGATTTTTTGCAAGGTCTCCGGAGCCATTCCCTGTTTTCTTGCCCAGCTGGCGTAAGTGTGCCGAGTGCAATGTGGGTTTTTCTGCGGAATGCCCAGTTTTTTCAACAGAGGGTAGTAATCCCGTTTTCGGTAGTTTTCCGGGCGGTGCTGTCCGGTATATCCAGACAGGAGCAGCGGTCCGTCTGCCTGCTGAGCGAAGTACGCAAAGCATCTACGCCCCTCGGGCCGAATGGGGATGATGCGGTTTCTCCCCGCCTCTGTTTTTTCTCCGCCTACGACATAGGTGCCGTGGTAGTCCGCAAGAGGAAGTGAGAACAATTCTCCAATACGCATACCTGTATAAATCAGCATGAGAACGATTTTCGCCGTTTCGCTGTTATCAGCTTCCAGTTTTGCGATTTCTTGATCTGTAAAGATGTCTTTTTCCTTTTTGACGTTTTCCGGGAGCCGGACGAATTTGGCAAAGTTGGTGGTGCAGATTTCCTCCCGGATAGCCCATTGGGACATCTGCGTAATCAGTTGCTTGTACTTTGACACGGTGGAGTGCGACTTTTTCATGTGTGGGTCTAGGGCCGACTGAAAATCTGCTGTGCGCAGATCCCTGAATTTCTTCTCGTGGAGCGGGGCGAACACAGCAAAGGCCCGGTTATATCCCTCAACGCCCTTTTCACCGATTTCCTGATAATGCTCCGCTTTCCATATCTCGAATACCTCAGCAAATGTCATGTTGTACCGCTCCGACAAGTCCCGACCAGACAGTTTTTCCAGAGCTTCTATAGCGTCTGTCTTACGCTCGTAGTATCCGATGATTACTTTATTCTTGGCGGCTACCCATGGGCGGCGCCGACGGCCGGACAGCTTATAGACTGTTCCGGTGCCATTCGCCCGTTTCAAGGCTTTCCGTGGGGGAGTGCCAGTCTGTTTCTTGCCGCAGGCAGGACAGTATGCCGCCCCATCAGGCAG
>ERZ650918.2345-NODE-2345-length-13371-cov-2.792881_pt1 | contig 13371 bp, 10 predicted proteins | sample MGYA00514758_ERZ650918 | MGnify/ENA metagenome assembly ERZ650918 | reverse complement strand
CACTCCCCATGCTTTTTCAAATTTAGCAATAACCTCGGGATTTGTCACTTTCTGATAACCGGGGAGATCACCGGGCAATGCACCCATATCGCAGGCACCCTGCACGTTATTCTGTCCACGTAAGGGATTCACACCACAGCCGCTGCGTCCTAACTTTCCTACTAACATCGCCATGTTGGACATGGACATAACACCTTCGGTTCCGGTGGAATGTTCCGTTACGCCCAGGCAATAGATGATCGGAGCCTTCTTCGCCTTGGCATACATCAGTGCCGCCTCCCGCAGGTGGTCCGCATCGATATGACAGATCTCGGCTACACGCTCCGGAGTATATTCTTCTACAATCTTTTTCAATTCTTCAAAGCCTTCGGTCCTGGTGCGGATGAATTCTTCGTCTGCCAGTCCCTCATGGATGATCACATTCATCATACCGTTGGCAAATGCAACGTTCGTACCGGGCTTTAATTTCAGATGAATATCTGCCTGTCTGGACAGACCGATATCTCTGGGATCTACCACGATCAGCCGGGTACCCCGTTCCACTGCCTGACGGATCTGCATACCGATGACAGGATGTGCTTCCTCCGGGTTCGAACCTACCAGCATGATCACATCCACATCATTCGTAATATCACTGATGGGATTGGTCATGGCTCCGCTTCCCAGTGTCATGGCAAGTCCGGCTACGGTTGCGGAATGACAGACTCTGGCACAGTTATCTACATTATTGGTACCAAACGCACAGCGGACCATCTTCTGCAGCATATAGCAGTCCTCGTTCGGAGAACGGGAGCAGGCGAAACCTGCCAGTGCATCGGAACCATACTTTTTCTTGATCTCTGTAAATTTCGCCGCGATGAGATCCAGTGCCTCATCCCAGGTAGCACGCTCAAACTCTCCGGTCTCATGGTTCTTGATCAGAGGATATTTTAATCTCTCCGGCGAATGTACAAAATGAAACGAGCCAAATCTGCCCTTAACACACAGCAGTCCCTTGTTGGAAGGGCCGTTTGCCGGTTCCACATCCACGATCTCGTTATCCTTTACCACCAGATAATACTGACAGCCGGTAGCACAGTGGGGACAGGTCGTCAGAACCTTTTTCACCTTGCCGACCTGGTACTTTTTACGGTTTTTGGCTACCAGTGCTCCGGTAGGACATACTGCCGCGCAGTTACCGCAGGACTCGCAGTCTGTCTCCTTCCAGTCCGGTCCGAACGGAGCATCGATCAGCGTTCTCGTACCGATCTTGCTGTTATGCAGGGTGCCGTTACAGGACACCTTGTTACAGGTGCTGACACATCTCTGACAATTGATGCACAGCTCCGGATAATACGTCAGAAAAGGATTCTCTTTTTTCGCTTCAAATTTGGCTGCACTTCCGGGATAGCAGGATTTCGTAATGCCGTATTCATTGGACAGATCCTGCAGTCGGCAGTCGCCGGATTTGCTACAGGAGAAGCATCTGACATCATGATTGGCAAGCAGCATGTTCAATACCTGCTTTCTGCTGTTCACCACTCTCTCGGAATGAGTGTTCACCACCATTCCCTCTTTTACTTTTGTATTGCAGGAGGTTACCAGATGTCTGCTGCCTTCTACTTCAACCACGCACATCTTGCAGGCTCCTACCTCATTGACATCCTTCAGGTAGCAGAGTGTGGGAATCTTGACGTCCGCCTCCTGTGCAGCTTCCAGTATGGATAAATTCTCATCTACGGAAATCTGTTTTCCATCTATGGTGATCGTTACCATTATACTCTGCCTCCTTCTACCACTCCGCATCCAAAGTGATCACATCTTAAGCACTTACCGCATTCCTGCATCGCCTCATCGTAGGACATTCCGTTTTCCACCGGTTCGAAATTGTTCTTACGCTCTCTTGCGGAACGGTCTGTCAGATGCACTCTGCCGTAATGGGTTCTGTCATTTTCTCTGGGCTCCGGGATCTTAATATCCTCCAGATATTTATGATGATACCCAAGGTATTCATCAATGTTCAGCGCTGCTACTTTGCCGGCACCAATAGCCTTAATTACGGTTGCCGGACCGAATACACAGTCACCGCCGGAGAAAATCTTGTCATAGCTCTTAAGTCTGGTGGTATCTAATGTCTCAAATGTCTTTCTTCGGGGATTCACATCATACTCTGCAAAAGGTGCAGAGACAATATCCTGACCGATGGCCATAAGTACCACTTCACAGGGCACCTCGATCTCGGGTTTATTTGCCACCGTTACGGAAGGCTTTCCCTGTTTGTCATACACACTGATGATCTGGGGCTGTGCCACAAATCCACAGACATTCCCCTCCGCATCCGCATTGATCTTCACCGGTGCATTCAGTGTCAACAGTTCCACGCCCTCTTCAATGGCTCCCTGGATCTCGGAAGGCAGTGCTGTCATGTCGATCTGACGTCTGCGGTAGATCACCGTTACCTCTTTTGCATGGCACCGGATGGCAGAACGGGCACAGTCCATGGCTACGTTTCCGCCGCCTACGACCACCACACGTTTGCCGGTATAATCCGGGATGTTGCCTCTACCGATCTCGCCCAACATTTCCACTGCGGAATAGACTCCGTTGCTGTTCACGCCGTCTACGTTTACAGATTTACCTACCTGGGCACCGATAGCAATATAGATCGCATTGTACTGCTCCTTAAGCTGCTCCATAGTGATATCCCTGCCGATGGCAGTATTGTAATGCACTGTAATATTACCGGTAGACAGGATCGCATTGATATCTTCGTCCAGTCTTTCCTTAGGCAGACGGTAATTGGGGATACCGTATCGCAGCATTCCTCCCAGCGCTTCTCTCTCTTCATATACATCTACCTTATGTCCCATCAGAGACAGATAATAGGCAGTCGTCAGTCCGGAAGGACCTCCTCCTACGATAGCTACTTTTTTACCGGTGGTGACATTACACTCCGGCACCTTTACCTGATCTGCCGCGATCTGATCCACCGCAAATTTCTTCAGTCCACGGATATTGACCGGGCTGTCTATCAGGTCTCTGCGGCATTTTGCCTCACAGGGGTGTTCACAGATAAATGCGCATGCCGTGGGAAAAGGATTGTCCCTGCGGATCAGATTGATGGCATCTGCATAGCGATGTTCACCGATCAGCGCAATATACCCCGGAATATCCACATGTGCGGGACAATGGGAAATACAGGGAACCTTCTGTCCCACTTCCGCCTGGCATCTGTGCTGTTCAATATGGCTCATGTATTCATCACGGAACAGCTCCACACTCTGCAATACGATGTTGGCCGCCTCATAACCTATCGCACAGTCTGCCGTATCCTGAATCATTTCCGCCAGGGATACCATATTGTTAAAAGTATCCACATCCGCCTTACCGTCCAGAATGCTGCGCATCATATTCTCTACCTGTTCCAGTCCGTCACGGCAGGGAACACACTTACCGCAGGTCTGACTTCTGGCACTTTGTAAAAAAGAAAGCTGCACTGCGATCGGGCAGACACCGGGAGGATTTCCCTTCACCCTCTTTACAAATTTATCTAGGAATTTTGTTGTCTTTTCATTCATTTCATTTTTGTAAATAATATTCTCGGAATGCATGAAACCCTCCTGTGTACGTCCTGTCATGATGAGTACTGTATCTCTTCCAACAGGTATAAGATTTTACCGACTACCCGAATACTTAAAAAGGTATAATGTAAGTGCTTACATTATACCTTCTTGAGAAACATTCTTCAATTAGATTAATTATTTAACAAACCTGTTATTTTTTTAGCGAAGTACCATTACCGCATTCCCCGTCTTCTTCCCGTAAGATACGGATTCCGTGAGCCAGTGTATCCAGTACTGCCTCCAGGCATTCCTTCACTGCTTTCGGACTTCCCGGCAGATTTACGATCAACGTCTGGTTACGGATGACACTGGCAGCTCTGCTTAACATCGCCCGGGGAGTGATCTGCAGACTGTAATAGCGCATTGCCTCTGCGATTCCAGGTGCATTTCTGGTAGCTGCCCGCATAGTAGCTTCCGGGGTATTATCTCTGGGAGAAAAACCGGTTCCTCCGGTAGTGAATACCACATCCACATCCTCTTCATCCGCAAGTCTTACCATTTCCCGGTATAAGCCTTCTGCATCATCAGACAGTACCACCTGACTTACCACTTCATAACCCTGTTTTTCTATGATACTGCGGATAGCGGGACCACTCTCATCTTCCCGCTCTCTTTTGCTCCCTTTGTCACTGGCAGTAATGATCCCCGCATGGAGTTTTCTGGTACTGATCAGTTTTAAGGTATCACCGACATCGATTCTGCCGCCATGCAGTACCCTGGCGAACACGCCCTCTCTGGGCATGATGCAGTCCCCCACCATATGGAAGATCTCGCATTCCGAATGGCATTTTTTCCCTATCTGCGTGATCTCCAGCACCACCTCATTACATTTGAAAATACTTCCCACCGGGTAAGATTTAAAATCATATCCTTTCACCAGCAGATTTTCACCAAAAGCTCCATCTGCCACGTTCGCGCCTCGTGCGCGGAATTTTTCCACCTCTTCCCAGGATAACAGGCTTACCTGTCTGTGCCAGTTGCCCGCATGGGCATCCTTCTCCAGTCCCCAGTCTTCTATAAAATTACAGCTTCCGACATTCTGCTTGGCTGTTCCTTTTTTCTCACTGATACATACTGCTGCTACTTCTCCTGCCATAACTGTCAACCTTTCTTTCCCGCCCGGTCCGTTCTGCCTGCCCGCACCGGTCATGTTTTGTATCTATCCGCCGATCTGTACCATCTTGCGCTGTTCTTCCGCTCCATCCGTCAGACCTCCGTCAGCTGCCTTTTCCCGGAAATGATGCTCTGATGGTTTCTCCCGGACAGCAGCCAGAATCCGCTCCCGGATCTCTTCATCCAAAGCTCCGCTTCGAAGCAGTGGTTTCAGCTCCAGTCCCCTGTCATAATGCAGGCAGAGCTTTAATCTTCCTTCGCAGGTCAGGCGGACTCTGTTACATTCCCTGCAGAACTTGTGGGAAATCGGACTGATGAATCCGATCCTGCCGGAAAATCCCGGAAACTGATAATATTCTGCCGGGCCGTCCGTTTTTTCGTAAGGATCTGCTGCACGCCCCGCCACTGCCAGCGGCGATTTCCCCGGAACTGCTATTGCTGCTCCAAATCTTCTCTCCAGCCGCCTTAAAATCTCCTCCGAGGAAATTCCCGTATAATCTTTTCCACAGCCGATGGGCATCAGCTCGATGAATCGGACATCCACGGGCCTGTCCGCTGCCAGTGCGGCAATTCCTTCAATATCCTCCCCATTCATCTCCACGCAGGGGACGCAGTTGATCTTCACCCTAAGCTGCTGCTCCAGCGCCGCATCGATTGCGCGGAGCACACTGTCCACACCTGCTGCACGATCTGCTCTGTCACAGCCTGTAATGCAGCGAAAACGTTCCGGATCCAGCGTGTCCAGGCTGATGTTCACTGCCGTAAGTCCCGCTTTGCGGTACACCTCTGCCTGCGGTGCGAACAGCGTCCCATTGGTAGTCATGGCGATCTCCCGGATTCCGCACAGCCCGTGGATCTGCTCCACCAGCCATGGCAGATTTTTCCGTACCATGGGTTCCCCACCGGTCAGACGCACCTTTCGGATTCCCAGTTGTTCCATGATCCCCACCAGCCGGAAGATTTCTTCCAACGTCAGTATCTCCTCATGGGCTAACGGCGTGATCCCTTGCGGCGGCATGCAGTATCTGCACCGGAGATTACACTTGTCCGTCACCGATATCCTCAAATAATCAATTTCTCTTCCCAGACCGTCCTGCATTATGTACTCCTTTTATTTTTCCAGCCATATGATCTGTTCCGGCGGCATTTTCAGGTACAGTGTTTCTGTATTTTTCAGTGCCTGCCATTCCTCCTTCGGCAATTCATAGGTCAACACCTCTGACGCATGTTCCCCTGTCCGGTTACCGTTACAAAACAGTACCACTGTGGAAAAGGTATCCTCGATCACCCGCAGGATACGACACTCCAGCACATTCGTTGCCTCCATTGCCGGAACAACCTGAAAATAGTGTGCCCGGAATGCCGCATATTTGTAGCTGCCTTTCTCGGACGGCGCAGACAGGCGGATTCCCCAGTCTGCTGCCGCATATCCGCTATCAGATTCAGCCTGCAGCATCGAGACATTTTTACATCCGGTCAGAAGTGTTGCCGCCAGAGACGCCGGATTCTGAAAAAGCTCCTCTTTCGGCTGCACATCCAGGATCTGTCCGTCTTCCATGACTGCGATGCGGTCCGTCATACGATAGGCCTCGTTCCGGTCATGGGATACGAACAGTACTGTCTTCCCATAATCTTCCATAACCTTCATCAGTTCCCGCTCCAACTGCATCTTCAGATAATTGTCCAGTGCTGTAAAGGGCTCATCTAACATCAGTATCTCCGGTTCCCCCGCTAACATCCTTGCCATGGCGGTACGCTGCTTCTGTCCACCGGACAACTGCGCCGGATACAGCTGCTCCTTACCATCCAGGAAAAAACGTTTCACATATTCCGATGCTTTCTTCCTGTCACCTGCACTGCACAGGATATTCTGCAGCACCGTCATATTCGGGAAAAGGGCATAATCCTGAAATAAATAGCCTACTCTCCTCTTCTGTACCGGCAGATGGATCCGTTTCTCCGAATCAAAAAACACTTTATCGTCCAGCCGGATCACGCCTTTATCCGGCTTTTCGATTCCTGCGATGCATTTGAGTGTCATGCTCTTGCCGCAGCCGGAAGCACCTAACAGCCCCAATACTTCTTTTTGTGCGGTAAACTTTACTTTCAGTAGAAAGTCACCACATTTTTTCTCAATATCCACATACAAAGCCATTATCTTTTTCCACCGCCTCTCCGCTCCTGATACCCCATCCAGTAATTCATCAGGAAAATGGTGAAAAAGGAAATTCCCATGATAATAGCTACCCAGTAATAGGCCAGACTGCGGTCACCGCTCTGCACTGCCGTGTAGATTGCCACCGACATGGTCTGTGTCCTTCCGGGAATATTTCCGGCTAACATGATCGTCGCGCCGAATTCCCCCATAGCCCTGGCGAATGCCAGAATCGTGGCAGCCGCCACCCCGGGCCATGCCGCCGGCAGCTGAATCCGGAAAAAAATCTTTGCCTCTGACATTCCCAGCGTCCTTGCCGCATAGATCAGATTCACATCCACCTGCTCCAGGGCGCCGCGGGCTGTCCGGTACATGATGGGAAAAGATACCACCACTGCCGCGATCACCGCCCCCTGCCAGGTGAACAGCACACTGATTCCCATTTTTAAGAGCAGCCCGCCTAACAGACTGTTTTTCCCGAAGATGATCAGCAGGAAAAATCCGACTACCGTAGGAGGTAATACCATCGGCAGAGAGAAAATGCCGTCAATCAACGCCTTGCCCCTTCGTAAAGAGATGACCAGCCTGGCAGAAAGCAGACCTAAAAAAAACGTAAATACCGTCGCACATACTGCGACCTTCAGGGAGATCCATAAGGGTGAAAAATCCATTTCTGCTCCTATTCTGCCGCAGAGAATCCGTAGCCTTCGAATTTCTGCATGGTATGATCGGTCTGCAGATATGCAAGGAACTCTGCCGCCGCATCTGCGTTTTCACTCGCCTTCACGATTCCCACCGGATAGATCACCTGTTTACAGGAACCTACGGGAGCCTTGCAGACGATCTGGATGTTCTCGCCCACATAAGCATCTGTTGCATATACCACGCCACAGTCCACAGCACCGGTTTCTACCCAGGAGAGTACCGTGCGGACATCGGAGCCGTAGTTTGCCTTTGTCTTTACTGTATCCAGAATTCCCAGAGAGGTGAAAATCTCCTCGGAGTACTGACCTACCGGCACACTTCCCGGCTCTCCCAGACCGATCATGCCGACTTTATCTGTTACCACATCTTCGAAAGAGGTAATGTCCTTATCACTGCCTTCCGGAACAATCAGAACTACCTTATTTTCCAACAGCTTCACAATAGAATCCGGATCCATCAGTCCCTCATCGTTCAAAGCTGTCATCTGTTTGGTCGCTGCGGAGAAAAACAGGTCTGCCGGAGCGCCTTCCTCGATCTGTGTCTGTAAGGCTCCGGATGCTCCATAAGAAAAGTTCAGTGTCACATTTGGGTGTGCTGCTTCATACTCTGTCTTGATCTCATTGCATACATCCGTCAGGGAAGCTGCCGCTAAAATCGTCAGTTCCACAGCCGCCCCGGTATCTGATGCATTCTTCGTTTCAGATCCACATCCTGCAAGCAGCATTGCTGCCAGGATCGTTGTCATGACTGCTGTCACTTTTTTATTATATTTTTTCATAATATTCTGTTCTTTGAAAATGTCCGCTCTTGCCACCCATCTTTTCCTCCAGATGGATCTCTCCCATTTCCATGCCGCGGTCCATTGCCTTGCACATATCATAGATGGTAAGCAGTGCCACGTTCACCCCGGTCAGTGCCTCCATCTCTACGCCGGTACGCCCGGATAATTTTGCCGTACAGAAACACCGTATCGTGCAGGTCTCCTCTTCCATAACAAAATCTATGGTGACCTTTGTCAGCATCAGTGGATGACACAGAGGGATCAGCTCCCAGGTCCGTTTGGCCGCCATGATCCCTGCGATCCGCGCAGTTCCCAGAACATCTCCCTTTTTCGCCGTACCGTCCTTCACCGCGTCAAATACTTCACGGCTCACCCGGATACAGCCACTTGCCGTGGCACATCTCTCTGTAATATCCTTGTCTGTTACATCTACCATGATGGCGTTTCCCTGCGCATCAAAATGAGTAAAGCCTGACATTTTTGTTTCCTTTCTGTTGTTTACTGCTTCCCAAAACCGCAATTGGGGAAGTGACATACCTCACAGTTTTGGCACAGTCCACCCTCTCCGTAACTGTCCAGATCAGCTTTCGTCAATCGTTCTCCTGCCAGTACTCTCGGCAGTACCAGGTCAAATACCGTGCGTACCGCATACATCACACAGCCCGGCAGTCCCAGCACCGGGATCTCTCCCAGATAAGATAACAGGAACATGGCTCCGGGAAGCACCGGTGCCCCATAAGACACAATATCCGCTCCCGCAGCTTTGATCGCTCCCGGTGTCCTGTCATCCGGATCCACGCTCATGCCGCCGGTACACAGCACCATGTCTGCGCCCTGACGGACAAACTTAAGAATCGCTGCCGAAATATCCTCCTGGCAGTCATCCAGGATCACCTGTCCCATCACTTCCGTATCATATGCCGCAAGCTTTGCCCGGATGGCAGGTCCGAAAGCATCCTGTATCCTGCCTTTAAAAACTTCACTGCCGGTGGTGACGATCCCTACCTTTTTATGGGACATGGGCAGGATCTTAAGAAGCGGTTCCCCACCGGCTGCTTCCCTTGCCCGGTTCATTTTTTCCTCTTCGATCACCAGTGGGATAATGCGCGTGGCTGCCAGCCTGTCTCCTGCTTTCACCGGAAAATTGCCGTGAATGGTGGCGATCATCATCTCTCCCAGTCCGTTCACCGCACGTAATTTTTCGGAATTGATCTTGAGCAATCCGTCTGCTGCTGCCCGGATCTCGATCTTGCCTTCCTTCGGTTCACTGGCAGTCATATTGTCATTGATGCACAGATCCCGTAAAATTACCGCCGCCTCGTCCTCATGCAGGATACCCTCTTTTTTCTCCCACACATAGAGATGTTCCTTACCCACAGATAACAATACGGGAATATCCTCTTTCGTGACAATATGCCCCTTACGGAACACGGCATCCTTCACTACTCCCGGAATGATCTGGGTAATATCATGGCACAGCACCTGTCCCACAGCATCTTCTGTTCTGATCAGTTTCATTGTAATCTCCCTGATATACCAAAGTATCCTAAAATACAGGTATAAATACCTGCTATGTCATTTATGTCATACACAGGACAGTTCACCGCATCCTGCATCACCACATCTGTTGCAACCGCGATCAGATGCTCTGTGGCACATACTTTATGCTCTGACACCGCTCTCCGTACCACTTCAACCTTCGGATAAGCGGAATCCTTCAATCCCTCCAGGATCAGAACATCCACATTCCCGCAGACCGCTATCATATCCTCTGCGGTCACTTTTCCCTTACGGTTCACAGAGGACTGCGTGTCTGAATAAATAGCACTGATCCGGGCCCCTGCTTCCGTAAAACGGTACGTGTCCGTTCCTTCCTGATCCATGGCGTACTCATGCCCGTCGTGTTTGATCACACCTACGCGGTATCCGTCCCGGATGAACTCGTTGATCAGCTTAATGATCAGTCCGGTCTTGCCGCTGTCCTTGACTCCGCTGACACAGAAGATAAGCGGCAGGCTTAAACTTTCGAATTCTTCTCTGGTATTGATATTGCGCAGCTGCTTTTTATCAAAACAGCTGCTCTCCAGACGGATGTATTTGGTCCGCACCCTGCGCAGGATCTGCATCAGGCGATACTTTCCCTGTCCGATCAGTTCTTCTATCACCGGCAATATTTTTTTCGAATAAATGGCACACAGCGGATGAATATGATCCTCATCCACCATACAATAGCAGTCATAGTCCGAGGAAATAAATTCTGCCATATACCGCACCAGATCTCCCGTGATAAAGGGCATATCTCCGGCACAGACAAATACATAATCGCAAGATGTATGGATCAGGACCTGACGGATTCCTTCCATAGGTCCGATCTCCCTGTGCTCATCACAGACAACGGGAAGCCCCAGATCCTCATATTCTCCGGGTATAGCAGCAGAAATACAGGGCTTCTCATCGAACCCCCGGAGTTCCTCACAGATTCTGTCTAAGAATCTGCGGTTCTGATATTCCATTAAGACCTTGTTCTGCCCCATCCGGCTGCTCTTGCCGCCGGCGAGGACCGCTGTGCCAAGGGTGAATTTTTGCATTTCCTGCATGTTGATTTTCCTCCCGTGCAAGCACGTCGAAACGGTTTTTCCCGTCGTTGCCTTTCATGATACCATAAGGATTGCTCCGTGCAAGCACGTCGAAACTATTTGTCTTGTGACCTTTGTATCATTTAAAGTATTGAATCTTCACTTCATCTCCTGGGTGCAGTTCCCGCCCCGGTTCCATATCTATAAAGCAATTACAATCTCTCATGTTGGAAAGCACCGAAGACGCATGTACTGCTGTGGGCAGTGTCACTCTGCCTTCCTCCGCATATGCCCGGACAAAGCGTCTGAGCTTATTCACCTTCGGATAAGGGTCAGAAAACACCGCGTGCGTTCTTCGCACCTTCAAGGATGCATCCTGTGTCAAATACGCTGCCAGTTCCCAAAAATAATACTCAAAATTGGCATACGCCGCATAAGGATTTCCCGACAGGCTTAAGATGGCTTTACCATCCAGGACACTGCCGATCGTCGGAGTTCCCGGCTGGATGTTGGCATGGAAAAATATTTTTTTCGCTCCCAGTTCTTCCAACACTTCCGGCAGCAGATCCTTTTTCCCCACAGACACACCACCGGTAGTGATCACAATATCCGCTGTTTTTAGGCACTGCTGTATTTTTTCCTTCAATAATTCTTTATCATCTCCGCAGATTTCCGTGAAAGGCACCTGTATTCCCTGTCTTTCCATGGAAGCCCGCAGCATATAAGCGATACTGTTATATATTTTCCCCGGTAAAAGTGGCGTTCCCGGTGCCATCAGTTCTGAACCTGTGGATAGAATACTGCACTTTATCCTCTCACAGACCAGCACCTCGTAAATGCCGAGACTTGCCAAAAGCCCCATATGGAGTGCACGCAGATGTGTCCCCCGTGCAAGGATCTGCTCACCCTCACGGATGTCCTCTCCCACACAGCAATAATTTGTTCCCGCTGTAATCTCCCGGTAGATCTGTACCTGTTTTTCGCCATAATCGGTATCTTCCTGCCGGATGACCGCATCATATCCTTCCGGCACATAAGAACCGGTCATCACCCGTACCGCGCATCCTCCTTTGCAGGGAATCTTTGTGTAATCTCCGGCAAATAATTCTCCCACGATCTGCAACGTAACCGGATGTTCTCTGTCCGCACCCGACGTATTCTCCGCCCGTACGGCATAACCGTCCATGGCAGACTTCGGATAGGGAGGAATCATCATCTGCGCCACAATATCCTCACCGAGGATCCGGTCACAGGCATCCGTAAGTGCCACATATTCTGTTTTTTCTATAGGCTTTACCTCTGCCAGTAATGCCTCCAGACATTCTTCCAATTCTTTCATGCGCGGCTCCTCTCACTGTGTTTTATTCCGTGCTGTTCCACCAGAATGAAACAGGCTCCCTGTCCGTTCTCAGGATTATTTTCTTGCATCATGATAGATCTCTATCCGATCCGGCCAGGCTCTGCAGATCAGATTCAGCCGGTACTTTTTTGCAAGCTCTATTGCCTGATCTGTAGGTACTGCCTTGGACGCCAGCACCGGAATCGATCACCTTCTGTACCATGTCCGTAGGAACCCGCCCCGTAGTAAACAAAATGCACTCGGACAATTCCAGCTGTTCCAAAAGTGCATAGCCGATACATTTATCCAATGCGTTATGTCTTCCGATATCTTCCATGCGGCATACGCATTTGTCTCTTACTCCGAGATAACAGCTGTGGGTTCCTCCGGTCTGTCTGTGCAGCTCGCAGTCTCCGGCGAATTCTTCCGCCAGGGTAAATACCCACGCATTCTGCCATTCTGTCCCGGATAATTCCCGTAACTGTCTTTTTCCGTTTTTTTCCAGAAAAGTAAGATTCCCGATGCAACAGGAAGCCTCTCTGTCTGTCGCTATCTGTCTGTCGCTTCCCCGTAAATTTTCCTGCAGAAATACTCTCGCACTTCTACCGCTCTCGCAGATCGTAATGCTCTCCACATCCCGGATGCTTTCAATCCAGCCTTCCGTGAAAAGTCTCCCCAGTATCAGCTCCGGCAGATGTGTGGCTGTGCAGGTCAGACGAAATGTCAGTTGCTCATCCACATAGACATCCAGGAAATGTTCACAGACAATCTCTCTGCTTCTGCCCCTTTCCTGCTTCCCACAATTCCTGGGGCCGTCCGGCTCCACTGCAGTGTAAGTCTGTGAGACTGCATTATGTAGTTGTTCCATACGGTCATTGATCTGCATTTATCGTTCTCTTTCCATCATTCAAAGTAACATTTCTATGTAAGCACTTACATTTTACATCAAACTCCGGCTCCCCGCAAGCAAAAAAATGCGTGCAGAGATGATCCACACGCATTTTCTGATTATCCTGTTTTAAACAATTCCAAACCTTCTGTCAACGATTACTCGATCACATGGATCCAGCCCTTAGGAGCTTCGATCCTGCCCATCTGGA
>ERZ650918.2310-NODE-2310-length-13550-cov-13.636087_pt1 | contig 13550 bp, 16 predicted proteins | sample MGYA00514758_ERZ650918 | MGnify/ENA metagenome assembly ERZ650918 | reverse complement strand
GTTAGCTGTAAACAGCACCGCTCGAGCGCGAAAGAGTCGCAAGCGACTCTTTGTTATTTAAAGTAAAAATATATTATGATTATTTAGGCAGGCTGCTGTTTCTTAGCACATATTCTGAAACCGCTTCTCGTGGAATTTTCCATATTCTTCCGATTCTAAATGCATGGATCTGATTGGTGTTTAACAGATGGTATGCAGTATTTTTTCCAATTGCGAGCATGTCGCAGAGATCATCGATGGTTATTAAATCGTCGTAGCTGTTGAACATGATTATATAAATCCTTTCTTTATTATTGTATTACATTCATGTTTGAAAATTATTTTTTATTTTCTGCAAACAAATAAGTAAATGTAATGTCGGACAACTTTGAATAAGACTACAGAGCAGAAAATAATTGATAAAGAAGGTGTATAATTGAAAATAAAATCAAAAGGTAATACTTTTTGCGTACTTGTTATTTATATAACTATATTAATTGTACATAACTGTATTTGTAGAATGATATGTATAATAGGTAATAAATACTAATAGATATGATTATAGTTAAAATACATAGATAGGAAGTAAAAGATATGTCAAATATAAAAAAACAAAAAGATCAGAAAAAAGATCAGATGGTGACAATTAAGTGTACTTCTCAGCAGAAGAAGCAGCTTATGCAAATGGCGCAGCAAAAGGATATAAGTGTAAGTGAATATGTTTTAGAAGGAGCATTGACCGGTAAGGAGCACCAGTGTAGAAAGAATAAAATAGATACTACGCAAATGGTCATGCAACAAGAAAATTTAAACGACATGCTTAAAAATATATCGCCGGATCAGTTGTCAGTGAAAAGAGCCTGGCGAAATTTTGCGGAAGAGGAGAAAAAGAAATGGGTGTTTTAAATCGTATGACTAATGGAAATTATGTAAATGAAGATGCAGTGGAATGAGGTAGTATTTCCTTATCAAGCAGATGTGCACAGTTGCTGTAAAAATTTTAAATCAAAGGAGTAAGAGGTATGCAGGAAATACAAACAAATTTTCCTGAGTCATTAATGAGAAGCCAGGAAAGACTTAATCATGAGTACCAAAAATCGTGTATTGATATTTTTAAGCAAGGAAAAATGCTGGAGCAAAAATATCAATATGAGCAGGCGCAGCAACAGTTAAAAATACAGTATGCGAATTACATGGCGTTGATGTCCTGTACAGTGTATCAGGATTCAATGGGGAAAATGATATTTTCGGTCTGTGATGAAAATGGAACAACGCTTAAATCAAAGGTTTTACTCAATGTGCAAAATTACAAGGCAAAACAGTTTGTTTCGTTTTCGCCAGAGCTACATATAGTTTTTGAAGTTTCATGGGGGGAACGGGAGAGTGAGTGTATAAAATTTAAGAATTTTGAATACGGTGTTGAAACTCAAAAGTTTTTGAAGGCGTTAAAAGCCAGAGGTGTATTCTTTTTGGTTGCCAGCAGAGTAGAGAAAAAAGCGTCTGAGGCATTGATTGCGTATTCTGCTAATATTGCAGAAACCTATGAAATCCCATATTACCATGGATGGAATTGTATGTCTGACGGTAAGTGGCATTTTGCAAAAGATAGCGAAATGATTATGCAGGAGGTGGAAAGAAATGCAATCTGAAATATCTAATGTACTTTTGATTTTGAAATCATTGGGAGCAAATTACCCTGTATTGAAATCGGCGGGATACGAAATAACAAAAGTTCCAGTATTGGTAGTAGAAAGTGGTCAGGCACGAAATGTTATCAAAATATTGACAAATTATCGTACGGTATATTTACCGGATAAAGCGTCTGTTTCGTGTGTAGATGACAAATTAAAAAATACTAACTCGGAGTATGTCTTTGTTTTATATCACAAGACGAGAAAAATGAGAGAAATATTAGCGCATTTGGTTTCGACGGTAAAAACTGGCTGTGTGGATGATGGTGTTGTTCATGCAGTTCCTATTGTAATTTCAGAAGAATCATTTCAGGCAGAAAACATGGAAGATTTTTTTGTAATCCATATGGAAGAAAAAAACAATAATGTTGAGTTGCGTGTGGATGAGGTGGTGCCAGATGATGATCAATTAAGTGTCGTGCAAGACAAGATAGGTATGCTTGGTCTAAATGTCAGGGTGCCAGAAGAACAGATTTTGTTGGCAGCAACATGTTTTTTATATCCAGCACTAAAAAAGAATGGGAAATTTGATCTGTATGAGATATTATTCAAAAAATCGGCTGAATTGGTTCGACGCGATGAAGATAATCGGGATACGGGAAATATTGCAAAAATATTTATTGATGAACTGTATGCATGGCAGGAAAACACACATTTTTCGGAACTGTACAAATTGCCTGAGATAAATATGCAGACGGAAGAAAAGCTGGATCAGGTAATGTTGTATGATGAAAAATTTGTATATATGCGTGAAAAAATTTTTAAGTTGGTTTGTAATCAACTGTTAAGATTTTTTTCGTTGGATGTAATCAAAAAGTCATTGGTTGATGCTGGAATATTATATCCGGAAAGTTCCCGCACTTTTACACGCAAAGTGAACTATTACAATTTGATTGGAGAATACAAAAGAGTACGAATGTTTTGTATACAAAGAACAGAAATCAATCGATTGGGAGAGATGGATTTTGTTGATTTATGTCTTGATGAAAGGAGAAGAGATTTATGATCATTGAGTTGGGAAAGTATAAAGATAAAGTTGTGAAATATGATTTAGACGGTTCGATGAATGGTCATATTTTGATTAATGGAAAATCGGGAAGTGGAAAGACTGTACAAGCTCAGAAAATTATGCTTGAAATGGTTAAACAAGGTGGCACAGTGTTAGCTTTTGATATACATCAAACTCTTTCCGAAAATCAAATTTTGGAGAAATATCAGACAGATTTTATGAAATACACCAATAATCTTAATGTGTATCATGATGGAATTGTATGTGATCTCTTGGAACCGATGGTTTATCCTGATGGAGAAAAAGAGTATGTGCAGGACGCGATAAGTGCAATTACAGATGTGATTAGCAGAACTTTTAGCTTAAAGTGTCGTCAACAGGCAACGTTGAGACAGGCAATCAATTGTGTTGTAGAAAATGAAGGCTATGAAAAAAAAGGATTTACAGCTATTGGTGAAGAATTAGCGAGTATGGAAAACCAGGTAGCAGAAGGGTTGAGAGAAAAATTGTACGCACTTTTTGTGCACAATATTTTTCGACCTGGTAAGTGGATGGTTGAAGAAAATAAAATTAATATTGTAAGGCTGGGAAAATTTGATTTGAAAACGCAGGAGTTAGTGGCGGAAATTCTTTTGGCATATATATGGAGGCTGGCAAATGTTAATTATTTTACAGAAAACGGTTTATATATTTTTGTCGATGAATGTCAGGATATGCATTCAGGAAAAGACAGTGCGTTAGCGCAAATTCTTTCCGAAGGTAGAAAATTTAATGCAAACCTTCTGTTAGCGACACAGCAGATAGAACAAGGGAGTTCGTCGATTGTACAGCAGCGATTGGCTCAATGTGGATTAATTTTATATTTTCAGCCCAACATAAATCAAGCAGCTACAGTTGCTAAAAGGATCAGCATGAATGATGGAGAAGGGTGGAGAAATGTTTTGAAGACATTGAAACGAGGAGAGTTTGTAGCGGCAGGAGATTTGATAGTAGATGGAAAGCTAATTGATAGACCGCTTAAAGTTTCAGCATATGAGGAAGACTGAAAACAGATAAAAAGTGAGGGAGGAAGAAAATATGTTGCTGACAGTAAAAGATTTGGTTCAGCTTTTAAAAATCGGGCGGGATACAGCATATGCACTCATGCATTCGTCTGCCTTTCCATCCATGAAAATTGGTGGAAGATATTACGTGACACAAGAAGAGTTACAGAAATGGCTCGACAAGCAAGCGTACAAATGTTTTGAACTGTAATTGGATGCCGGGATTGTTTCCCGGCATTCATTTTTCCGAGAAAGAGAGGATTGAAATGGAACAAAAGAGAAATGCAAAAGGCGAGGGCAGTTTTAAGATCAACAAAGATGGAACAGTAACACATCGGAAAAGTGTAGGATATAAAGCAAACGGACAGCGGAAAATTTTGACGGTCACAGCAGCCAATAAAACTGCCTGTATCCGTGAAATGAAGAAAAAGGAAAGCCAGTGGGAGAAACAGAAAAATGCAGAACAGATCATGGGAGGAACCACGGTTGTTGAGTTGTGTTATTTACATTTAAAATATCAGACAGAACAAAAAGAACTACGTCCAAAATCAATCGACAGAAGAGAGTGTACGATTGACAGGCATATTGATGGATATACGCTTGGACGTATGCAGATACAGGCTGTAAAAGTGGCTGATATTGATAACCATATTACAGAACTGATTCAGGAAGAGAAACTTTCTGCGTCGTCGATAGAAAAAGTGGTAGATGTGTTGAATGCAGCGTATAACTGGGCGATGGTGAGAGGGGAATTAGAAAAAAATCCGGTAGCCCCAATCAAACCAACGTTAGTGAAACGCATTCAGAGATTACAGCAGAAAAGCGCAAATGAAGCAGATGTAGATGTATTGTCAGTGGAAGAAGAAAAGAAATTTTGCAGTGAGGCACTTAGTGTTCACGAAAGTACAGGTAAATATAGATATGCCGCTGGATTATACGGAATGCTGTTATTACATACAGGTATGCGTTGTGGGGAAATGCTGGCACTACGCTGGAGAGATGTTGATTTTGAACATGGTTTTCTGACAATTGAAAAAAGCAGATCTGTTGCAAAAAATCGTGATAGCAACGATGATAAAAAATATGTGATCGTAGAAGGACCGACAAAAAATGTTAAAGCGCGAAAAATAAAACTCAAAAAAGAAGCGATTGATATTTTAAGACTGATAAAGATTCATGCTGTAAATGCCGGAGGACAGGATGATCTGATTGTTACAACGAATACAGGTCAGCCCAATACGGCTACAAATCTGGAGCATAGAATGGCTACAATCTTTAAAAATGCAGGACTATCAGATTTATCAGGTGGGTTACATATTTTTCGGAGAACATTTGCAACACGAATGTACGAAAATGGCGCCAGGGTAAAGGAGATTGCGGCATATATTGGCGATCTGGAATCGACTACGGAGAGATATTATATTGCTGTGCGGAAGAAAATCACAACAGAAGAGGGGGTACAGCAGATTGTGGATCTGCCTGTGAGATTATAAAAATATTTATGGTATGAAATAAAGAAAAATTATGCCTATAAATCGATATCATATACATTGTAATGATAAAGATTTATAGGTATAATAATTTATATACATTTGTAAATCTAAAAATATAAAGATAAGAAAGTGGGAAAATGAGTTATGATACAGGCTCTTACGTTAGAAGAATTAAAAAAAGTTGTTAGATATAAATATGAAAGAGATGAACAGCGTGTTGTAGGTATTATGCTTGCAAGATATGATTTAATAGTAACAAAAAGAGTTATTGAAGAATGCTATCAATATTGGAATACGAATACAGGAAATGGCTTTGATATTTTTTGGGCTGGATATGGAGAATATCTTCCGTATGATGAACAATCAGATTCTAAAATTATTATGAATTTTAAAGGTAATGATAATAGGGCTTATTATGATGGTGAAGCATTTGTAACAATAAAAAGGCAATTAAATGATATCTTAGAAACTCCGTATAATGACCATATACAATTGGCGTTGGTGAATTATAGTAATGGTCAATTGCATTTTAATGAGTCATTTCAAATAGACTTAGAACAGAATTTGGATGAAAATTTAGGATCAATTAGAGATATTATGGAATGGCTAACCACTATGTGCTGTAATATGGGGAATGTATTGGAGGTTTTGAAAAAATTAAAAAGGGAAAGATTATTGAAAAAAATAAAAGGTATTTCTATAAGTGATACAATTGATAAGTGTTTAGGAATTGTTGGTTTGTTTGTATAAAAGTAATATTTCTTGTAAAATATCATTTGATGGGTATAATAACTATATGCGTATACTTGCTAAAATCCATAGAATATAAGAGGTTGTAGGATTGAACAGGTAGAGAGGTTAAAGTATGGAATTAAGAAGAAATATATATATAAAGCTGTTGGCATGGAAGAAAGAGAATACAGGACGTGTTCTTGAATTACAGGGAGCCAGACAAGTTGGAAAGACGTACATACTGAAAAAGTTTGGAAAAGAAAACTTTTCTAAAATGGTCTATATTAATATGGCAGAAAATACAGGAAAAAATTTTTTGCGCTGTATTTCTATTGCAATGGAATGGGAACCGGGAAAACCGATGGAAGAAACACCTGTCCGTAAGGCATTGGAATTGTATGATGAAACATTTAAAGATAATAAAGATACGGTAGTGATTATAGATGAGATACAGGAATCTGCGGAGATTTATAACCAAATCCGTACTTTAGCCAGAGAATTTCAGGCTTATGTGATAGTCACGGGAAGTTATCTGGGAAGAACTATGGAACCTGATTTCTTTCTGCCGGCAGGCGATATGGATCATATGGTTATGGAATCGATGACATTTGATGAATTTCTGGATGTTTTTGATGAGCGGGAACTGTATGAGAAGATAGATCTTTATGGAAAAGGAAGAGCAGAAGATTACAAAAAACTCATGGAATATTATGGGATCTATCAGAAAATAGGTGGATATCCGGCAGTTGTAGTATGTTATGCAGAATACAGGGATCTGAATAAGTGCATGGGATTAATTGGTGACTTGATAAATGTTTTTGCGGATGAATCCAAAAGATATTTTGAGGATATTATTGATATAAATATGTTTCAAAAGCTCTTTAATGCAATTGCGCTGCTTATGATGCAGGAAAAACAGGGTATTCGGGATTTGACTGCGGAACTAAGTAAAATTGCTTATCAGGAGGAGAGTGGACGGACTACCAAGAAAATGATTAATCATGCGATCAGCTGGCTGCAGGAGTCTCATATCATTGGATATGCGTCTAAGGCAGTGGATTGTGATTATAAGCAGATAAAGGATAACAGCCGCTATTATTTTCTTGATATGGGAATTGCATATTACTTTCTCAGCAGGACTGGAGCACCGTATGATGTGATGAAAGGTTTGCTCACAGAGAATTTTGTGTATTTAGTTCTTAGACGAAGAATCGAAAATACACATGAGATTGCCGGGCTTGTGCCGTGGTTTGCTTCTTATGAAAAGATAAAAGGTGAACTTGATTTTTATGTAAGAAGCCTTGTGGACTATAAGAACTACGGAATTGAAGTAAAAAGTACAGATGCATCTGCTAAAACGGCAAGAAAATTATTGGAAGATGGAAAACTGGATTATTTGTACTTACTTAAGGGTGAAACAATGGGTGGTATTGCTGATGGAAGGATATTTACGGTACCGTTGTGTTTGGCGGATCGGATAGAATTTGAGTTAAGTAAAGTTTTATAATTACTCCAAAAATAAGATCTCAGTAGCAAAAACTGCTGAGATTCTATTTTACTTGAATGATGTAGAGAAGACGATCAGTTGTTTTGAAAATTGAGAATACAAAATGAAAGAGAAAATGAAGAATAATTATATGGATACTGGAAATATAGATGTAACAATATCAGAAGAGTTAATCCCATATTTATGTGCATTAAAGGAAGGTAAAAATATTAGAGATAAACTTATTCTTTCAGCAGTAATAGGATTATTTGTTTCTAAGTCAGTGACATTGGAAAAAGCGGCAGAACTGGTTGGAAAAAATGTGTGGGATTTTATAGATATATTGAAATACTATGGAATACCATGGGGAGATTATACGGAAACAGATTTGCAGATGGACGAGTTGACTTTGGAAAAACTTGCAGGAGGAGTTTATGAGTAAAGTGCGAGTGGTGTGTGATGCTAGTCCGATTATTGAGTTAGTATCTATCAGCCGATTGCCTCTTTTGTGGTAGTTATTTGATGAAATCATTTTACCGGAAGTCGTTTATAATGAGCTTTGTGCGGATTCTGTTCATCGTCAGGTAGAAATAGAGGAAATTCAGGATTGCGTATTAAGTGGAAGAATTAAGGTATATCAGGTAAAAAATGCTGATATGGTAAAGGCTTTGTATGGTAAACTGCATTATGGAGAACTGGAGGTAATTGTTGGGGCGAAAGAACTTGATATTTCGTTGGCGATAACAGATGAACGTGCGGCAAGAAGAATGGCGTCGGAATTTTTGGTTGACACGATTGGCATTCTGGGGATTCTTTCCTTGGCAAAACAAAGAGGAATTATTAGTTGTATAAAACCAGATTTGGATCGCCTAAGAGAGAACGATTATCGTATTGCAGAAAGTTTATATCAGCAGATATTGATTAAGAATGAAGAATTTTGAGATAGAGATTAATATTTGTTTGGAAATAGGGACATTTGAAGTATATAAATACTAGTGTAGAAGGGGGCATTTCTTTGAGAAATGCCCCTTAGTCTATTGATGGATTAAATTTAGGAATATTAGAAATTAATAAAGGAAAATGGTTATTTTTTAGGTATCATTTTTTATTGTAATAAAATACAAATGACGTGACAGAGAAAAAATTAACATATATAATTGAAATATGTAGAAAAAATGTTGGTAAAACCATTGAAATAATAATTGGAAAATAGTTTCGATATCATATAACAAACTGCGTCAGAATGTGAGGTATACATATGAAATATGAAATAGAATTTAAAATGATAGATATAAAAGATTTATCCAAAATACAAAAAATTAAAATAGTTCAAAAAGATATTTTCAATACGAAAATAGAACAAATTATAGATATGGCCGATGAATATTGTAAAGAAAAAATGGAACAGGTTGAAGAGTTATTTGATTCTGTTTGTAAGATAAAATATAACGGTTGTATAGATCGGATAGGTAATTTTGTTTTTGTTGTACTACATGATGATGTTGAGTATAAAGTTATTATGCAATTGGATACATACGAAAGGAATAGACAGCTTACTATTAAGATAGGCTATGCGAAGAATCGGTGTGGAATTCCAGCCACCAAAATGAGTGATAGGGTAGAAGGATATGATATCTTTTTGGAAAAATTGAAAATATGTATAAAAAATGCGTTAATTAGGGATTGGCATAAGTGTGTATGGATAAGGGATATACAGTCGTTGGAATTGTCAAAAGAAATATATTCAGAGATATATATGGCGGAAAATGAACTACGTGCGTTTGTGAGCAGGGTTATGATAGGATATTTTGGAATCAACTGGCACGATCAACCTGAATTTTATAAGTTAAATGCAAGTATTCAAGAAAATGCTGCCAAGGTAAAAAGAAATGTACCGAATTTTAATAATATAGATGTTAATCTTTATACTGCAACATTAGAAACATTAATGCAAACCGTAGAATCAGATATCTATTCTGATTTAATGCAGGATAGTCCAGAAATTCAAAAGGAGGTTAAGGAGAAAATATTTGCAACTACACAAAATAATAAAATGCAATCAGCATTGGATTTTTTAAAGAACAGATATGTTAAAAAATATAATATATGGGAAAAATTTTTTGCACCGTTTATATTAGATCCTGTTAGGTGGGAAAAATTACGAACGGCATTTATTGATAACAGGAATCATGTGGCTCATAATAAATTACTTGATTATTCGTCTAAAGAGATTATGTTGCGTGACACTAGAGAATTTAGAAAAATAATTGAAGAAGCAGTTGAAAAATTTGACATGGAAAATTGTTCAGAAGAAGTTGAGGAAACATTACAGGCGATTGCGGATCAGCAGGAGTATGAAAGAGAAATGCAAATGGAGATTATAGAATCAGAAGCAGGTGTAACGATAAGAAATAGGGAGAAAATCAAAAAACTGTTTCAGGATACTATAGATGATATTTATACGGATGCGGTAGACAAAACATATTTTGAAGAGGGGATTGATACAGATGGAGATTGTGATTTAAAAGATGTTTTAGAGGAGCAATTACTGTTTTCAATAATTGGAAAGAAAAACAAATTAGAGATATATGGTATTCTTGACATTGATGACTCGGCAGGAGCAACAAGTGTAATGGAAATCAGAATATATGAGTCAGATGATAATATTCTGAATGAGAGTATTGAATATGTGAACGGTGAAGCTGAATATAATTCTGAACAAACAAGTTATATGTCTGTGATTATGGATTCGTATAATGATAGCTGTGCTGATAATATAAAAAGTGAAATAGAAAAGTTTATTGTAAAACAAAGAGAAGATGAAGATATTATGGATTATGTAGAAAGAAAACGTGCGGAGGAGGATTGGAAAGCAGAAGCTGCATATGTGCTGGAAGATAAGTAAATTACATTATTTTATTATGTCGAAGAAATGGAATAGAAGAGAAAAAAATAAAGTGACGTGATATGGAATATGCTATTACAAAGGAGTAAAAAATATAATGCAGTACATATGGGTATTACCTAATGGAATAGTTTTTATGAAACTTATAGTGGTTTTGATGTATGAAATATTAGGCGAAAAAAATAAAAGAGATTTTTTTAAATTTAGATTACCATTATATTGCTCATTAATAGAGACCGTTTCAAGTTTTGTGTAAACGCTAAAAACTGATATAAGATTTGTGAATAGTTACAAATGGGCAGAGCCGATTTTCCGGATTCTGCCCATATCTGCATTATACAGGAGTTTTTGGGCATGTCAATAAGACCTGCCCAAAACAAGCTGGTTTTACAGGTTTCGCTGCTAAATGTGACTGTCACATTTTTATAAAGTGTTTAAAACATCATTTTTAAATTGAGGTACGCCATCAAGAGTTCCATCAAACAGAGCAGCATAAACTTTTTTGTCTGCGCGTAGTTGATATTTTTCTAAAGGATTTATAATGGACTGTCCTGTTGCATCTTTAACGATGAAAGTTATTTCGTCATTCCGCAGTAGTTCTGAAGCTAATAAACGGGATTCGTGGCAAGTGATAATGAGCTGAGTATTTTTTTGTTCAGCCTTGGATAGAAATAATTCTATCAATTTATTTGTCAATGCAGGATGTAGACAGCGATCCATTTCATCAATGAGAAAAACCTGGTTTTCAGAATTATTTAGTAAAATTTCAATTAAGTCTAGTAAACGTACAGTACCATCGGATTCTTCTCTTAACGAAAAGAAAGTATTATTTTCATGACCAAATTCTATTGTTGTTACTGTTATATTGTCATCCCAATCTATTTCAAAATTATAAAATTCTTTATATGCACGAGCAACAATAACTGGTTTGATATATTTATCAGCTTTTTTTGCCTTTATATTAGATTTTTCTAGCTCAGCCTTTATATCAGATAACAATTTCTCAGGTATTTTAGCTTTTACTGCATTTACAGGTACTTCTACAATACTTGATTTTTGGATTCCTGTACCCAAAGCATTAAGTAATTTAGTTATTTCATTTAAGTTTGAATCTGACAGATATGGATAGCCAGTAAGGATTTCAGAAGGAAAACTGATATTCATTTTGTCAAACCACTTATATGCATTCCTTATAATGGCTAATTCAGGATACTGTTTGTACAGACTTAATTTGTTAGAGTTAATAATATTAAGAAATAATATCTCATCATTGTCTAAACTATCTGAACCATAAGTTTCAAGTCGACCAATACATTCCTTGGATTTAAAATAACTGCCAATAATAAATTGTTTGGCTTGTGTATCTCTATAATACAAATTTTTTTCAATAAAAGTAGTTGTTAAAATGGACAATGATTCTTTTAAAACAGTTCCGCTATTTAAATGTAAGGAAAATGCATATTTATATATTTGATTATTGTATAGGAATTCTATTTTAAATTCGGAAGGTTTATCTATAGCGGCTTTATCCTGACGAAAATATTTCTGGGAAAATCCTAAGGGAAATTCATCAGTAATAATATTTTGTACAAATTGAAAAGCCTGAATTAAATTTGATTTTCCTGTACCGTTTGCGCCATAAATGGCATTACATTTTGTTATTTTTAATTTTGATTTTGTATATATTCGTTTATTGTGTTTTCTTGCCTTGCCAGCTTGCATGGAAAAGGTCTGTTTATCATTAAAGGATAAAAAATTTGATATTACAAAACTAATAAGCATAATGTATACCTCGCTTTCGTTGGGGGTCTTAGATAATATAAACAAATTAGTCGAAAATGTCAACAAAAATAATTGTATTATTTTTGCTAAAACAGTTTTACTACACGATAAAACGAAAAAACCGTTTAAACTTAAAATTATTTATTGACAAGCAGAACGTATGTGTGTTAGCCTATGATTAGAACAGAAAATCCTAAGGAGAAAAAAGAATGAATTTAAAAGTTATCGAAGAAACAAGTACAGGATTAAACACAAGGTTTGTTAATCAGGATTCAGGAAGGAGTGTGTCATTGGAGCATGCTGTTCAGCAGATTCAAAAAGGTAACAGCAACTACGCAAACTATGAGGTTGTCAATAAAGCAAATGGAACAATGTATATTAGATCTAAGCCTGACGGAAAAATTGAAAATAACATTGAATGAGGAGGAAAATAAAATATGAAATATGAGGAAGCAAATTATGTAAATGATGGTGAGGTAATCAGAATAAAAGTGAGTGATTATACATCACAGCAATTAGAAGAAATGAAATTGGTTGGTAAGTTTCAGTGTCCAGGCAAAAATTGTGATGCCGAACTTTGTTTGGTACATTTTTCTAAGAACGGTGGAAGAACATATTTTTTAAAGGCATCTAATGATAGTAAGCACAGCGCAGATTGTGATTACAAAATAGGAAATTACAAAGCCATTTTTATAAGAGAACCAGAAAATGGTTATTTTACAGAGGAACAAGTAAATAATCATGTAAGAATGGTGGATAAGGACGTAAATGAACCACTGAAGCCACATATCGACAAGAAAAAGAAGATGAGAAATAACAAAGAAAAAAAATTTGGAAAAAAAATTCAGGAAAATGGTGAAAAGCAAATTAGAAAAACGACTAATTCTGGCAGAGTAGTTTATGGGGATGATGGTGCTGAGGGTACCAAGGGGAGAATGAGTAGAGCCTATAACATTGCATCACATGACATTGGAAAAATGAAGACTATATACGGTGATGCTGACATAATATGTTTGGATGAGTTTGGACAATTACACATAAGTTATAAAGACGATAGATTGGGAAATATAGATGTTATCGCAGGACCAATTATTGAATATAATTATCCAGCAATATATGCAAATCTGTATTTAGCAGAAAAGTATTTTGAAGAAAAATCTAAAAAGGGGAAAGTTCGCATTACTACAGGTGGTCTTATTACTGAAAAGAAGGGAAAATTGGTAATGGAGTTACTGACTAGCGGTGGACTTATAATTGATGGAAAAACGGTAAATGATTTAATAATGGAGAATATAAGAAAAGCCGTTTGATACAGATAGAGGAGAAATTATGAAAAAGGTTACTGTTCAGACCATTGTAAAAACTGACGAAATTAAAAAAAATATATTTGTGGATAAACTCAAGCAGGATGGGAAGTCTCGTTAACGACT
>ERZ650918.2299-NODE-2299-length-13591-cov-5.470892_pt1 | contig 13591 bp, 9 predicted proteins | sample MGYA00514758_ERZ650918 | MGnify/ENA metagenome assembly ERZ650918 | reverse complement strand
AACAACTAAAAATGTAAAATTCATAATTCAATAGCTGTTTAGATTGAATATTATAGAAATCAACAACTAGCTTATCCACCCTCCGGGGGAAAACCAACTGTAATATAGATGACGAGCAAAAAAGCCGACTGTACTGTTGTCTAAACCACAATCTTTCTTAACCCATATATATAATAGGAGATAGGATCGTAGAAATAAGTAGGAGTTCGAGGCGACGCAGAATCGGGCGGACTTTGAAGTCTGTAATGTTCGCAAAAATAAGCTATCAGCAATAGCATACTCTTATCTGCCGGAACATTTGCAATTTCCGTATGACTCATATCGCAGGATTGGGTAGAATAGAAGTTATAAAGACGTTCCAAAGCGTTGTGTACCGGATGGTCTTGGGATACATAGCACTTCTCATGCCGGTAAGTCGGCAAGGAAACCTTGCAAATATTTTCCATTGCCCCATCTGTGGCACAATGAATAAGCAAAGTCAGTACTAAAAGTAGTCCGAATTTTAAGCTTTGTTTCATCTTTCTCTTTTAACGGCTGCAAATATAGGACTTATATTTATACTTTTTGCAAAGTCGGGGTGGCAAAAAAGGTTTTTTTAGCACTCGACTTGATTTATATCAACTCTTTACTTAGTTTTTCTTCCAAAAGTCAGAAGTAAAGAGCAATAGCACTGTAAATAATTCCAAACGTCCCAGAAGCATCAGGAAAGAAAGCAGCCATTTGGCAAGAACCGGTAGTTCACTCCATGAAAAAGCAGGGCCGCAGGTACCAAGTCCCGGCCCCATATTACCCATGCTTGAAATAACTGTTCCCACCGATTCCAGAAAACCGACTCCAAGTCCCATCATGACAAGTATGCTGATAAGGGCAATCACCGCATACAAAAAGGTGAAAGCCAACACTGTGGACTGGATGGAAGGGGAGATAACCTGCTTGTTTACCCGTACCGGAAGCACGGCATTAGGATGCAGGATATGTTTGAATTCATTCTTCACTACCTTGAACAGGATAACCATGCGGATACACTTGATGCCGCCAGTCGTACTGCCGGCACAAGCTCCGATAATCATTACGATAATAAGGCATCCCCAAAGAATGGAAGGCCAAAGCATATAGTCGGCTGTGGCAAATCCCGTGGAAGTCTGCAATGAAATCACTTGGAAGAGTGATTTGCGGAATGCTTCTTCTATACCCATTGAAGAAGTAAAGTGGAGCCAGGCAGCAATAAATATTGTGAAGAAGGAAACGCAAATAAAATAGAACTTCAGTTCCGCGTCGTGGATAAACTTCTTTATCTTACCGTTAAACATTAACAGCAACAGCGTGAAGTTGATACCTGACAGAAACATGAAAATGGAGATAACATAATCTATATAAGGGGAGTGGTAATACTCAATACTAGCCTGTTTGGTTGAGAAGCCGCCGGTACTGGTCGTTGTGAACGCGTGACATATACTGTCGAATACCCCCATGCCACCGAATACTAACAGTACAATCAATGTTCCCGTCATTCCGGCATAAATACCCCAAATCCATTTGGCGGTAATGCCGATGCGGGGGTGTACCTTGTCGTGAGTAGGGCCACTGGCTTCTGCGGCAAATACCTGGATACCGCCCACACCGAAGATAGGCAGGACAGCAATGGTAAAGAACACAATACCCAAACCACCTATCCATTGCGTCATGGCACGCCAGAAGAGTATTCCGTGCGGCATTGATTCGATATTGTTCAGGATAGTGGCGCCCGTACTACTGAAACCGGACATGGTTTCAAAGAACGCGTCGGTGAGACTTGGGATATATCCCCCTATATAATAAGGTAGCATTCCGAAAAAAGAGAATGCGACCCACGCTGCACTGACAATGACATATCCGTCACGGCGGTTGAGTGATTTCACCGCACCTTTGCCGATGGCAAGCAATATAAAACCGATACTGGCTGTGATAGCTGATGAAATCAGGAAGCTTTGCAAATCATCCTCTTTGTAGAAAAGAGAGACAACGCTGCAACATAGTAACATAACTGTCTCTATGAGCAGCAGAAAGCCCAAAATCCGGAATATCATCTTTGAATTAATCATAAATAATACCTGATACTTAATACCTAATTAAAGAATTTCTCGATTTTCTTAATCATCATACTCAAGCAGAATACCACTACATGGTCACCCGGCTGAATCAGCGTATCACCGGTTACCAGTATTCCTTCTCCGTTGCGAATCATACCACCGATGGTAGTCCCTTTCGGGAGTCCCAGGTCTTTGATCAGATGTCTGGTTATTTTTGCTCCGGCAGGTACAGTAAACTCTGCAACATCCGCATTGGCAAATGTAAGACATTTCACATTGGAAACGTCAGCATCCAGCATCATTTGATAAATATGGCTGGCGGCAATCATCTTCTTGTTGATAACGGTACCGATGTCAAGGCTTTCCGCCATGCCGATATAGTCGATATTCTCCACTTCCGCCACTGTCTTGTCCACGCCCATGCGTTTGGCGGCAAGACAAGCCAGGATATTCGTTTCGGAATTTCCGGTCAGGGCAACGAAGGCTTCGGTATTCTTCAATCCTTCTTCGATAAGAAGATCCATGTCGCGGCCGTCGCCGTTGATAATCATTGTTTTGTCATCCAATAATTCTGTCAACCGGTTACAGCGGTTGATGTCGTTGTCTACGATTTTCACCTGCATATAGTCAGGTACGTATTGAGCGGTACGGACAGCGATGCGGCTTCCGCCCATAATCATCACGTTGCGCACGTCGGCATAATCTTCCTTGCCGGCAATCTTACGTATATAAGGAATATATTTACGGGTGGTAGTGAAGTAAACAATGTCATGTAGTTTTATCACATCGTCTCCACGCGGGATAATCGTTTCCGTACCGCGTTTGATGGCTACTACGTGATAAGGGATGTCCGGTGCGCCCAGTTCATAAAGCGGGATATTCAGAATCTCCGCCTTTTCGCGCATCTTCGTACCAATCAGTACGAGAGCGCCGCCGCAGAATTCCCACCATTGGCGTACCCAACTCATGCGCATGGAAGACACGATTTCTTTGGCAGCCAGCATTTCCGGATAAATCAGGGAGTCCACTCCCAACTTTTGAAAGAACTCTTTATTTTTGGGCAGAAGATATTCATAGTTGTCGATACGTGCCACCGTCTTTTTGGCTCCGAGGTTGGTAGCCAGCATACAGGCGGTCATGTTACGGCTTTCGTCCGGGGTGACTGCGATAAACAAGTCGGCTTCTTTGACACCTACCTCTTTTAAACCGGAGATAGAAGAAGGAGAGGCGGCAACTGTCAGCAAGTCGAAGTTGGCGCTAAGGGCACTCAGTTTCTCCTCGTCGTCATCCATCAGGATAATATCTTGCTTTTCGCGCGATAACAGTTTGGCCAAATGGGTGCCTACGTTGCCGGCACCGGCAATAATAATCTTCATGTCAATTGATAAATTCTTTTATTTTAGTCAGAATACCTTCCTCGTCCATGCCGCAGACATGATAAAGCTCATTCACCGCACCATGTTCCACAAATATATTGGGGATGCCGATACGCTTCACGGTCGGCTTGTATTCATAGTCCGCCATAAATTCAAGGACAGCGCTCCCCATACCCCCTCTGACAATGCCATCTTCAATGGTAAGGATACGCTCGAACTTGCGGCCGACTTCGTGCAGCAACTCTTCATCCAGTGGTTTCAGGAAACGCAAATCATAATGGGCGATGGATTTGCCAAGCTCGGCTTCCGCCTTGGTAATGGCACGTGCGGCTGTATTCCCTATCGGCCCGATTGTAATCACCGCAAGGTCTTTTCCATCCTTCAGCTTTCTTCCTTTTCCTACCGGAATCTCTTCCAGTAGGCATTCCCAGTCCACCAGTACTCCACGTCCCCGCGGGTAACGGATTACGAACGGACCTTTGTCCGGCAACTGTGCCGTGTACATCAATCGACGTAACTCGTGTTCATCCATTGGTGAAGAAATAGTCAGATTGGGTATCGGACGCAGACAAGCCATATCGAAAGCCCCGTGGTGTGTAGGGCCATCCTCGCCAACCAGTCCGGCACGGTCGAGACACAATACCACAGGAAGATTCTGTATCGCTACGTCATGAATAATATTATCATGCGCCCGCTGCAAGAAAGAAGAATAAATATTACAGAACGGTATCAACCCGTCCTTTGCCATACCACCGGAGAAAGTAACGGCATGCCCTTCGGCAATACCGACATCAAATGCCCGTTCCGGCATTTTCTCCATCAGTATATTCATCGAACAGCCACTGGGCATGGCAGGAGTCACACCGACAATCTTCGGATTGGCTTCAGCCAACTCTACCAATGTATTTCCGAATACATCCTGAAAAAGAGGTGGCATTCCTTCCGTGTTGGCAATAAAACGTTCACCGGTGACGGGGTCGAACTTGCCCGGAGCATGCCATTCGGTGGCGTGTTCTTCCGCCGGAGCGAATCCTTTTCCCTTTATAGTGTGCAAATGCAGGATTTTGGGTCCCTGCAAATCTTTGATATCATGCAGTACGCGGGCGAGATTCCTTACATCGTGTCCGTCTATCGGGCCGAAATAACGGATATTCATCCCTTCGAAAATATTCTGTTGCTGTGCAGCCATCGACTTCAGGCTGTTGCCGAAACGTATCAGCGCCTTGCGTCGTTCCTCATTCAGGATACCGAGCTTGAACAATACACGCGACATTCTGAAACGTAACTGGTTGTAACGGTTGGAAGTCGTCAGGTTGAAAAGATACTGCTTCATGCCGCCGACACTACGGTCGATGGCCATATCATTATCATTCAGGATGATAAGCAGGTTGTTCGGGGTGGCAGACGCATTATTCAGTCCTTCGAAAGCCAGTCCGCCACTCATGGAACCATCACCGATGATGGCTACCACATGGCGTTTGGAATCTCCTTTCTGAGCAGCGGCAACAGCCATGCCGAGGGCAGCGGAGATAGAGTTCGAAGCGTGTCCGCACGTGAAAGTATCGTATTCGCTCTCTTCCGGTGACGGGAAAGGGCGTATTCCGCCAAACTTCCGGTTGGTGGAAAAAGCTTCACGGCGTCCTGTCAGAATTTTATGGCCGTAAGCCTGATGTCCCACATCCCACACAATACGGTCATAAGGTGTATTGTAGATGTAGTGCAGGGCTACAGTCAGCTCCACTGTCCCAAGACTGGCGGCAAAATGTCCCGGATTGCAGCAGAGCTCTTTAATAATGTCCTGCCTTAGTTCATCGCATACTTCCGGCAGTTGCTCTACGGTTAGTTTTCGCAGGTCTTCGGGGTAATTAATGGATTTTAGCAAGTTATATATCGGTTCACTATTCATGATTCTAGGAAATTTAGTGCAAAAGTACGAAAAGAAAGTATACTTTTGCATACGAAATGTAATAAAGTGATGGAAAATCATATGAACTTTCAAACATCTGTGGAATTGCCCGCCGGACTTCCGGCGATCCGACATACAGACCATATACTTTTGATGGGGTCTTGTTTCGCCGAAAATATAGGAGCCTTGTTGTCGGATGCCAAATTCCGGTTGGAACTGAATCCTTTCGGTATTCTTTATAATCCTTTATCTATCTCATCCGCTTTGCGGGAGATTGCAATGAAAAAAGAATACACGGAGAAAGATCTGTTTGCTTATCGGGGGCTATGGCATAGTCCTATGCATCATGGCTTCTTCTCTGCATCCACCCCGGAAGAAACCTTGCAGCATATCAACGTGCGACTTCAACAAGCCCGTCAGGCTATGCAACAACTTGATTGGCTGATGCTGACTTTCGGTACGGCTTACGTCTATGAACAAAAAGAAACGGGAAAGGTTGTTGCCAATTGCCATAAACTGCCCGAGAGCAACTTTAACCGCAGGCTTCTTCTTGTAGACGAAATAGTAGACGAATATACTTCGTTGATTACCAGCCTGGCAGCCCGTAATCCGAATCTGAAGATTCTGTTCACAGTAAGTCCTATTCGTCATATCCGCGACGGGATGCACGCCAACCAGTTAAGCAAATCCACTTTATTACTTGCTATCGACCGCTTGCAACAACTTTTCCCGCAACACGTCTTCTATTTCCCTTCCTATGAAATAGTCTTGGACGAATTACGTGATTACCGCTTTTATGCGGATGATATGCTGCATCCGTCTCCATTGGCAGTCCGTTACCTGTGGGAACGCTTCTCCGAAACCTTCTTTTCCGCTGACACAAAGCAGATTATGGCAGAGGTCGAAGATATCCGGCGGGACTTGGCTCATAAACCCTTTCATCCCGCTTCAGAGGCGTATCAACGCTTTTTAGGACAAATAGTGTTAAAAATAGAACGACTTATCGGAAAATACCCGTACTTAGATTTTCAAAAAGAAACAGAACTATGTCATATGCGATTGAATCCATAGCCAAAAGTATCGGTGCCCGCCGTGTGGGCAAACATAAAGCGACTATTGATTGGCTGTTAACAGACAGCCGTTCCTTGAGTTTTCCAGAAGAAACTCTTTTTTTCGCTTTAGCTACCAAACGAAATAGTGGAGCACGCTATATTCCCGATTTATACGACCGGGGAGTGCGCAATTTTGTAGTCTCCGAAGAGGATTGGACTACCCTTGCCGGGCAGAGATATGAAGAAGCCAATTTCCTCATCGTCCCCAATCCCTTGAAAGCCTTGCAGAAACTGGCTGAAGTACACCGTGAGAATTTCAAGATACCCGTTATCGGCATTACCGGCAGTAACGGAAAAACCATTGTGAAAGAATGGTTGCACCAGTTGCTTAGTCCGGATCGCCGTATTGTCCGTTCTCCGCGCAGTTATAATTCTCAAATCGGCGTTCCGCTTTCTGTGTGGCAACTCGACGAAGAAGCTGAACTGGGAATCTTCGAGGCCGGTATCTCCGAAATGGGAGAGATGGGAGCTTTGAAACGGATGATAAAGCCCACCATCGGTATTCTGACTAATATCGGCGGCGCTCATCAGGAAAACTTCTTCTCATTGCAGGAGAAGTGCATGGAAAAACTGACGCTTTTCAAAGACTGCGATGTCGTGATTTACAACGGCGATAATGAATTAATCAGCAACTGCGTGGCAAAGTCAATGCTGACAGCCCGTGAGATTGCCTGGAGTAAAAAGGATATCGAACGTCCGCTTCATATCAGCCGCATAACGAAGAAAGAAGACCACACCGTCATTTCCTACCGTTATCTGGATATGGATAATACTTTCTGTATTCCTTTTATTGACGATGCTTCCATCGAAAACGTCTTGAACTGCCTGGCAGCCTGTCTCTACCTGATGACTCCCGCCGACCAGATCACCGAACGGATGGCACGCCTCGAACCGATTGCCATGCGCCTGGAAGTAAAAGAAGGAAAGAACAACAGTGTCTTGATAAATGACAGCTATAATTCGGACTTGGCATCCCTGGATATAGCCCTTGACTTCCTTGTCCGCCGTTCTGAAAAGAAAGGGCTGAACCGGACGCTTATCCTGTCCGACATACTGGAAACCGGACAAAGCACAGCCACGCTCTACCGCCGTGTAGCCCAGTTGGTGCAAAGCCGGGGCATCAATAAACTGATTGGCGTAGGCCCGGAGATTTCCTCGTGTGCCGCCCGGTTTAGTGATGACATCGAACGCTATTTCTTCCCCAATACCGAAGCCCTTCTCGCGTCGGACATACTCAAATCCCTTCATTCGGAAGTCATTCTGATAAAAGGTTCGCGTGTGTTCAGCTTCGACAGGGTATCCGAAGCCTTGGAATTGAAAGTGCATGAAACTATCCTGGAAGTAAACCTGCACGCCATGGTAGACAACCTGAACCACTACCGTTCCATGCTCCGCCATCCTGAAACGAAAATGATTTGTATGGTGAAAGCTTCTGCCTACGGAGCCGGTTCTTATGAGATAGCCAAAACCTTGCAGGAACATCATGTCGATTATCTGGCGGTAGCCGTTGCCGACGAAGGTTCCGAACTCCGCAAAGCAGGCATTACTTCCTCTATCATGATTATGGATCCGGAGCTTACGGCATTCAAAACCATGTTCGACTATAAACTGGAACCGGAAGTTTATAATTTCCATCTGCTCGACGCGCTTATCAAAGCCGCCAAAAAAGAAGGAATCACCAACTTCCCGATTCATATAAAACTGGATACGGGTATGCACCGTCTCGGCTTTGCCGTGGAAGATATCCCCTTGCTTATCCGCCGCCTGAAGAACCAAAGCGCGGTTATTCCCCGTTCGGTATTCTCTCATTTCGTAGGAAGTGATTCTCCCCAGTTCGATGCCTTTACGCGCCAGCAGATAGAACTGTTTGAAAAAGGCTCGCAGGAATTACAGGCCGCTTTCCCGCATAAGATTTTGCGCCATATCTGCAATACGGCGGGAATCGAACGTTTCCCCGGCGCGCAGTTTGATATGGTACGGCTGGGAATCGGACTTTACGGAGTCAGCCCGATAGACAACTCGATTATTCATAATGTAAGTACCCTCAAGACAACGATACTCCAGATTCGCAATGTGCCCGAAGAAGATACGGTTGGGTATAGCCGGATGGGACATCTGGCACGTCCTTCACGCATCGCCGCCATTCCTATCGGTTATGCCGACGGGCTGAACCGCCATTTGGGACGGGGAAACGCCTACTGCCTGGTGAACGGAAAGAAAGCGCCTTATGTGGGCAATATCTGTATGGACGTCTGCATGATAGACGTTACCGACATCGACTGCCGTGAAGGCGACCAGGCGATTATTTTCGGTGACGACCTGCCGATAACAGTTCTCTCCGACAAGCTGGATACCATTCCTTATGAAGTTCTTACCAGTATATCGACACGGGTGAAACGGGTATATTATCAGGAATAAAACCGTGAGAGATAAATGAAAACTGAGAACCGACAAACGGATAATCAGTAAATAATAAAACGGTAGACAGTAAACGGTAAATGATGAATGAAAGTGAACTAACATAAATAATTCATTGTTTACCGTTTACAGTTTGCCGTTTTTCTTTATATTTGCACCAACTAATAAAAACCTCTTTATCAAATAAACGTATGACAAACTTATTATTATTAGGTTTCTTGCCTAGTGGTTCCGAATGGATTATTATAGCTTTGGTTATTCTCCTTCTCTTTGGTGGAAAGAAAATTCCTGAACTGATGCGCGGCTTGGGCAAAGGCGTGAAGAGCTTCAAGGATGGAGTGAACGATGCAAAAGAAGAAATAAATAAGGCAAAAGAAGACCTGGACAAACCGGCGGACTCAAGTAAGTAAAATAAGTACGGATGGCAGAAATGACCTTTTGGGATCATTTGGATGAACTGCGCAAGGTACTTTTTCGGGTGATTGGAGTTTGGTTTGTATTGGCAATAGGCTATTTTATTGCTATGCCCTACCTTTTCGATCATGTGATTCTGGCGCCATGCCACAATGATTTCATATTCTACGATTTATTACGGCATATCGGACAGACATTCGATCTGACCGATGACTTTTTCACACAAGAATTTCAGGTGAAGCTGGTCAATATAAACTTGGCGGCTCCCTTCTTTATACACATGTCGACAGCCTTCTGGATGTCGGTAGTGACCGCCATGCCCTATATTTTCTTTGAAGTATGGCGTTTTATCGGCCCTGCCCTTTATCCCAACGAAAGGGAAGGAGTACGCAAGGCATTAACCATCGGGACGGTGATGTTCTTTATCGGTGTCTTGCTGGGTTATTTTATGGTTTATCCGTTGACGCTCCGTTTCCTGTCCACCTATCAGTTAAGTTCGGAAGTGGAGAACATCCTGTCACTCAATTCCTATATTGACAATTTCATGATGCTGATTCTATGCATGGGACTGGCGTTTGAATTACCATTAGTAACGTGGTTGCTTTCATTGCTGGGAGTAGTCAACAAGTCCTTCTTGCGGAAATACCGTCGTCATGCTGTTGTCATCATCGTGATAGCTGCTGCCATCATCACTCCGACAGGTGACCCGTTCACATTGAGCGTCGTAGCCATTCCACTTTATCTGCTCTATGAAATGAGCATCCTGATGATAAAGGACAAGAAGAAAACAGAAGAAGAGATAGAAGATGAAATTGCCTTGTCAGAAGAGTGAAGCGATAGAATCTTATGAATTACTTTTAGCCGTTTGTCGGGCGGAAGATGCCCGGCTTGCCGTAGGATACAAGCAAATGCGTGACTTGCTGGAACGCATTTGCCGTTCACAAATGCAGAACGAAAGTCTGCAAATGACCGACCTTTCCGCCCGTATCAGCTTTATCGCCGCAAAGATAGATCTTTCGGCAGGCGAGCAGAATCGGCTGCATACTTTCCGCCTGACTTCCAATCAAATACTGAACCGCCGTCTCGAACCGACTAGGGAGAACCTGTTGCGGGATGCCAAGACACTGGCTTTCTTGATCCGTAAACTCTCGGACGAAGATATACCGGATGTACTCTACCGCTTGCTGCCACGTGCGGACGCTACCTACATAGTTGCTCCACCTGCCCGTGAACGGGTGCAACGGATGCGTGTTTGCTTTCAATATGCCGACGAACAATATCTGTATGTCACCCCGTTGGATGAAGTCTCGGAGAAACCGCTACTCGTCCGCTACAATATCCCTCAGATTAATGAAGAATTTGCAGAAACGTGCAAGCTACTTTGGCGCCATGCCCAAGTGAATCTCCTGGATGTAGCCATTGACAATGAAGGAGTGCTGACACCTTCATTTATTGTTCTCGAACCGGACTATCTGATTGACATCAGTTCCCTTGCCGAGTGTTTCCGCGACTACGGGCATCATCCGGCGAATTATTACCTGTCCCGTCTCCAGCCGATTGAAAACGCCCGACCTTTGTTACTGGGAAATATAGCCAACCTTTTTCTCGACGAATGGATTCATGCGCAGGACGAAGAAGATATCGACTACCGGACTTGTATGCAAAAAGCCTTCCGGCGTTATCCTATCGAACTGGCAGCCTGCCCCGATTTGCGGGACAGGGAGAAAGAACGTCAGTTCTTTGACGACTGCAAACTGCACTTTGAGCATATCCGTGAGACGGTGAATGATACCTTTCATGCCGCCGGATACGAACTCGATAAGACGGACGCAGTACTCGAACCTTCTTATATCTGCGAAGCGCTCGGATTGCAAGGCCGTCTCGACTATATGCAACGGGATATGTCTTCCTTCATAGAAATGAAATCGGGAAAAGCCGACGAATACGCCATCCGCGGCAAAGTGGAACCCAAGGAAAACAATAAAGTGCAGATGCTTCTCTATCAGGCCGTCCTTCAATACTCGATGGGGATGGATCACCGGAAAGTGAAAGCCTATCTGCTCTATACCCGTTACCCGCTTCTGTACCCGTCCCGCCCTTCCTGGGCGATGGTGCGCCGGGTAATTGATTTGCGAAACCGGATTGTTGCCAATGAATACGGCATCCAATTACGGAACAGCCTGGAATATACCGAAGAGAAACTGTCAGAAATAAACGCTACCACCCTGAATGAACGCGGGCTGAAAGGGCGCTTTTGGGAAACCTGGCTGCGTCCGTCTATCGACAGTCTTCAGGAGAAACTAAAAGCGCTTTCCCCTCTGGAAAAGAAATATTTCTATGCCGTATATAATTTCCTGACTAAGGAACTCTATACCTCCAAATCCGGTGATGTAGACTATGAAGGGCGTACGGGGGCTGCTTCTTTATGGCTTTCCACACTGGCGGAAAAGTGCGAGGCAGGAGAGATTATCTACGATTTACGAATCAAGGAAAACCATGCCGCTAACGAGCATAAAGCTCATTTATTATTGGTTCGTTCTGAAGAATGTGAGTCTCGATTAGAATCTGTACTTCCCAACTTCCGTCAGGGCGATGCAATTATCTTGTATGAACGTAACAGTGAGACGGATAATGTAACCAACAAAATGGTATTCAAGGGGAACATCGAGCATCTGACAGATAATGAAATTGGTATCCGTCTGCGTTCTACACAGCAGAATCCTTCCGTTCTTCCTGCCGAAAGCCTTTATGCCATAGAGCACGATACGATGGATACGACATTCCGTTCCATGTATCAGGGATTGTACGCTTATCTTTCTGCTACACAGGAGCGTCGCGACCTGTTGCTGTCGCAACGCCCGCCGAAATTTGACGAATCATTGGATACCCTTATTTCACAAGCGGAAGACGATTTTGCCCGTGTTGCACTGAAAGCGAAAGCCGCACAAGACTATTTCCTTCTCGTCGGCCCTCCGGGGACAGGCAAGACTTCCTGTGCCCTGAAGAAGATGGTAGAGACTTTTCATGCTGATAAAGAAGCACAAATTTTGTTGCTTTCATACACCAATCGGGCAGTTGATGAAATATGTAAGTCGCTGGCTTCCATCCGTCCCGCTGTTGATTTTATCCGTGTCGGAAGTGAATTGTCCTGTGACGAGAACTACCGTTCACATCTGATAGAAAACGAACTGTCGTCCTGCAATCGCCGTTCGGAAGTCTACGAACGTATCCGGAACTGCCGTATTATTGTAGGAACAGTCGCTGCCATTTCCGGCAAACCGGAACTTTTCCGTCTGAAACATTTCAATGTATCCATCATAGATGAGGCTACCCAGATACTCGAACCTCAATTACTGGGAATCCTTTGTGCCCGCGGTGAAGATGACCGGAACGCCATTGACAAGTTTATCCTGATTGGCGACCATAAACAGCTTCCTGCTGTCGTGTTGCAAAACACGGAACAATCCGCCATCTACGATGAATCACTGCTCTCTATCGGACTGGCAAATCTGAAAGACTCGCTGTTCGAGCGTCTTTACCGGAATTGTTCTTCTGGCAACGACAGTTCGTCGTCCATTATTGCCGATAACACATCGTCTGCTACTAGTCGTTCTTACGACATGCTTTGCCGTCAAGGCCGCATGCATCCCGAAGTAGCCTTGTTTGCCAACCGTGCTTTCTATGGCGGACGCTTGATTCCTGTCGGATTACCTCACCAGTTGGAAGATTCCGGACATATCTCCCGTGTCGCTTTTTATCCATCCATACCGGAGAGAGCGGGAAGCTCTGCAAAAGTCAACTCTTCGGAAGCCCGGATTGTTGCCGGACTGGCTGCCCGGATTTATGAAAGCAATCAGAAGCATTTTGACGAATCCCGTACACTGGGAGTCATAACTCCTTACCGTAGTCAAATAGCCCTTATTAAAAAAGAAATAGAGACATTAGGCATTCCGGCGCTCAACCGGATACTGGTTGATACTGTCGAACGTTTTCAGGGAAGCGAACGGGACGTAATTATCTACTCCTTCTGCGTTAACCATCCCTATCAATTAAAATTCCTGTCGAATCTGACAGAAGAAGCGGGTGTTTTGATTGACAGAAAATTGAATGTCGCCTTGACACGCGCACGGAAACAAATGTTCATTACTGGTGTTCCGGGACTCTTAAAGCGAAACCCTATCTACAAAAGTTTATTAAATTTAATAGAACACGCCTGAAAAATTGCATCATTTTGCAGAAGTTAGTTTTTATTCTCTCTTTATGCAATTCATTAACACCTATATGTTGAACAAACGC
>ERZ650918.2283-NODE-2283-length-13729-cov-10.776218_pt1 | contig 13729 bp, 10 predicted proteins | sample MGYA00514758_ERZ650918 | MGnify/ENA metagenome assembly ERZ650918 | reverse complement strand
CCCTGGACACCCTGATTAAGAGTCAGGTGCTCTGCCAGCTGAGCTAGTGGCGCATTGCTTAACGCAAGGACTATTATATAATAGAATTTATCGAATTGCAAGTAATTTTTTATTTTTTTTAAAAATTTTGTAAATTACATATTAGCAAATAATGCCGCAATTTCTTCCGGTGTCATCATATGATTCGGGTCAGAATTTGCCTCGATAACAGGCTCTGCTGCCGGTTCTTCCACAACCGGTTCTGACACAGGTTCCTCTTCCGTTATCGGCTCAGATTCTTCTGAAATAGCATCTTCTGTTACAACTGGTGCTTCTTCAGCTGCTGAATCTGCATTTGCAATCAAAGCTGCAATCTCTTCCGGTGTCATCATATGATTCGGGTCGGAATTCATTTCCATAACCGGTTCATCAATGGTATTTACCATTTCTTCTGTAAATGCAGGTTCTTCCGGTTCTTCATCTGCAAATCCAAGTGTATCATCAAAACCAACTGGTTCTTCTGGTTCCGGTTCATTGTTTTCTTCTGGAGATCCGGTTTCTTCTGCTACTTCTTTTGTAGTTTCAGCTGCTTCGTCATTTCCGAATAAAGCATCTATATTTAATAAATCATCTTCTGCTAAATCCGGCATATCCTCTACAGTTGTCTCCGGTTCTGTTGCCGGTTCCTCCGACATCACTTCATTGATTGGTGCTTCCGGTTCTTCCGGCATCACTTCATTGATTGGTGCTTCCGGTTCTTCCGGTGTTACTCCGTCGATTGGTGCTTCCGGTTCTTCCGGCGTTACTTCCTCAACTGGTGCGGCTGATGATGGCTGTACCGGTGCTGCTGTATAAGCAACAGCTGGCGCACCATTTATTTTTCCAACTTCAGCTAATATGGTATTGTGGATGGATAATTCCATTTCTTTCACGAAAGCTGCCATTTCCTGCTGTTTTAGCAGAAGGTCTTTATTGGCATTCTCAACTACAATACGCTGCTGCTCTAACATGTTCTTCTCAAGATTATCCAGACGGTCGGAAAGATTAAATATCTGCTCTAATAATTTGTCGTTGGAATTCATCAATGCATCGGAATTTTCTTTGTTACGGCTTATGGTAACTTTGGCAATGGATTTCTGTGCATCTATGATGTCCTTTGTCGGTGAACCGGCTGCCTCTTCGATACGATCAAGCTGATCCGCAATATCTTCAAAAGATTTGCGGGTTACAAGATAAGAAGCTTTTTCTGACTTAAACAGATTATCATACTGTTCGTACTGGTCAATCTCTTTCTTATAATTTTTCTGGATTGCACTGGCAATCAGAATATAAATATCAGCTAGTGCTACAACTGTAAGTACAATCAATGCCACATAATTGGACGGATAGTTAATCATCACATATAATTCCCCTAAAACCAGCACTGTTAATACCAGTACAGCCGTCACAATTCTCAGATTGTAAGAATCCTTCTTTTGTTTGATGTTCTGCTTTGCTTCTTCCATTGTAAAAATCCTCCATGATTTTTTATTTTTCACTAAATAGCAGGAGCAAACCGTAAAAACCTGCCACTATACTGGCAGTTCCCTGGATATGTCCTGCAGCCGGGTACTTACTTTCCCTGTAAGTATAATTAATTTTATTCTATCACAGGTAGAATTTTCCTTCAAGAAGCCTTTTTCAAAATAGAAATGAAAATTAAGATAGTTTGCTAGTTGATACCTTTACATATGAACTGATTTAAAAACTGATTTTTATCACATGGTCTGCCAAAAAGATAGCCCTGCAGATAATCAGCATATATTTCTTTCAGCTTTTGATACCACTCTTCTTTTTCTATACCTTCTATACATATTTTGATATCTACACTATGTACCAGTTCAACTATTTTTTTTAACAGCTCAAAATCCCTTGTTTGACTCATAGCTTTTGCTGTAAAATGATTATCCAGTTTCACATAATTAGGATTCATGTTTACAATACAATGTAGATTCGAAAAACCTGTACCAAAATCATCCAGAATAAACTGTATTTTTTTCTCTTCGAATTTCTTCCGAAGCGTATAAAAATACGGTGTCATATCCGTATATCCGCTTTCTGTCAGTTCCGCACACAGGCTCTCCGGCGGAAGATTATATTGTTCTATAGACGAAAGTATGTCCTTCCAGATATCACTTTTCATCATCTGAATATAAGATATATTTACATTAACCTTAAATCCCGGTATATACTGCCGCATTTCATGGCACATTGCCGCAGCTTCATTTAATACAAATCTTCCGGCCGGAATAATAAGCCCGGTTTCTTCCAGTAATGGTATAAATTCCACAGGCGAGATACTTTCTTTTTTTCCACCTGAATACATGGAAAACCTCATAAGCGCTTCCGCACCAATTATATTTCCCGAGGAACAATCTATAATCGGCTGATAGTATACTTCAAATCCTTCAAATTCATTTGTCACGGCACCTCGAAGTGCACTTTTTATTTTCTCTTTTTTTAAAAATAACTTATAATCTTCTTTTTCAAAAAAATATACTCCGTTTCCTCCCATGGATTTTGCCTGTTTTAAAGAGAAAACCGCTATTTTACGATACTCGTCATAATATTTTAAAAGCTTCGTTGCATGAATAATTCCGGTAGATACTGTAAAAACCACCTTATATTTTTCAGAAATAATAAAATCTTCTATTTTTTTACATATTTCCTTCTGCAATAGCATAACATCATCTCTTGTATGGCTTTCCAGATCAACAATCATATACTCATCTGCAACAAGATGGTACAGCTGCTGGTTATCAGAAAGACATTCCTTGATACCGTCAGCAACACTTTTCAACACATAATTTCCATAATCTACGCCTAATGTACCATTAATCGCATTAAATCCATCAATCCCTATATGTATTAAAAATACTGACGAGCTGTCTTTTATATGGGAAGAAACAAAGGAATGCATTTCTCTTTCACCCAAAAGTCCGCTGACATTATCTGCCCACTGTATATTTCCAATTTCGTTTACACAGCCTATAAGATAATGAGGTTTTCCATCGTTATCATTGATTACCTTTCCACGGCAGTTAATCCATACTGGCATCCCTTCTTTATCAAGCCATCTGTAATGCAGATTGTGATTTTTTTCGTTTCCATCCGCAATCCGCTGTAAATGTTCCCTAATCATCGGGCGGTCTTCTTCATATACAAAATAGCGGACACTGTCGGCAGCATTATCAAATGAATTGCCCGGCATCTTAAAACGCTTCACCGCTGCCTGTGAAATGATAAGGGTATTTTTCTGTAAATCTATAATATAAAGATAGTCATCCATACATGGTGCAAATACTTCTATTAAATCTTCTGCTCCTATTTCCTTGAGCAGTCTGCGTATGTTTGTATCCATAGTATAAGTGCCTTTCTTATAAAATTTTTATACTGATAAACTTTCTATTCTGTGGTAGAAATTATAGCTGGAAATCATTATCGTATTATACTGTTTTTTCTGATTCTGCCAATTTAAATTTACGAATCATTTCACGCAGATTTTCTGATTCGCTGCTCATCTCCTGGCTGGCAGCTGCACATTCCTCAGATGTTGCAGAATTGGTCTGTACAACATCATTAATTTGTTCAATTCCTTCATTAATCTGCTGGATTTCTGTTGTCTGTGTTTCTAACGTTTCCGCAATATTTGTAACTTCTTCTGTAATTATTTTAGAGTTCTCTGCAACATCTTCCAATTGCGCCGCAGTCTGTCCTGCAATCACCATACCCTTTTCTACTGCCTTCACAGAGGTTTCAATCAACATTGCAGATTCTTTCGCTGCCTGGGCACTCTGGTCCGCTAACGAATTTACCTGATTTGCTACAACTGCAAATCCTTTTCCGGCTTCTCCTGCCCTTGCTGCTTCGATAGAAGCATTCAATGCAAGCAGATTTGTCTGGGAAGCAATTTCATTAATTGTTGCAATAATTTTGTCAATTTCTTTTGATGCTTCACTAATTTCATTCATGGAATCAACCATTTCATGCATCTTACCATTACTTTCTAAAATGGCATTTCCAAGCTCATCCACCCTTCCACTAATTTCTTTTGCAGATTTTGAATTATTTTCTACCTGTTCAAATACACCTGCAACTGTTGCTGTCAGTTCCTCTACTACTGCCGCCTGATTTGTAGCTCCATCTGCAAGATCATTAGAACTTGAGGCTACCTGGTCTGCTGCACTTGAAACTTCATTGGAAACATTTTGAATTCCTCTAATCGTTTCTCCTATACTTTTTTCAAATTGCATAAAAGAATTTAAAATTCCGACAAAATCTCCCCGCCACTCTACTTCCGGTTTAACATCAAAATTTCCTGCTGCAAACAATTTCATTGCACGGTCAATATCGTCTACATAGCATCCCAGGATACGGATTGATTTACGCATACTGTGTGCCAGTCTTCCAATCTCGTCTTCTGAGCGATAATCCAGCGTACTGTGTAAATTTCCTTCTGTCAGTTCCTTTGCGACATCCTCAACTGCCCGTAAAGGTTCAAGAATTGTATCCAGGACTTTTTTACCTGTTTTCTTTGTCAGTGTCCATGCAAAAATTAAACACACTATAATACATACAATTCCTGCTGCAGCAAAAATAAATGTAGTTCTGGCAGCCCTGCTGCTCTCCTGGTCTGTTATATCATCTAATTTTATTGCGATTTCCACCGCTTTATTTAATGCAGGTGTGCAATCATTCATGATTTCATCAACTGCTTCTTCCTTATCACCACTTTTAATTTCTTCTATAATGGAATAACCAATATTTCCCCAATCCGAAAGGGCTGATGAATATTCCTCATAATCTGAGTCAGGAATAATTCCGGTTCCCTTTAAATTTTTCAGTTCAGAATCAACTTCTTTCAGCAGCTTTTCTACTGTTTTCTCATAACTGACATATGAAGAAGTATCATCATCTAATGCCATTTCCCTGATATTTCTTGCTGCCGCATTCACATTAATTCTACATATTTTTACTGCCTGATCTGCTACAGTAACATTTTCTATATAATGTACCATATTAGCAAATAAAACACCTATGACCACTATAGAAAGCAAGCCTGAAATTAACATCATAATAATGACTTTTCTGTAGCCATAGTTTATCCTTTCCTGCAGATGCATGTTTTCTAATTTCCCTTTCATTTTATCTTTTTGTGAAAACATTGATTCTTATTTCCTTTCTCTTTATTATATTTCTCTTTTTTTCCAGACCTTGTTATATCAGAATTTTTTCAAAAGTCAATGATTTTTCAGTTCTAATTTTCAGATTCTATTTTTCTTATAAAATTTAACACTTCCTACTTTGGTTTTTCGTCATTTTTTTTTACAGTATTGTTCTAAAAAAACGGCCGCACCATCTTCTATAGCAGCAAAAGCCATCTTATCGTCTGGCCATGATTTTCTGAGTGCCACATAAGAAATCAGAAAATTTGCAAACCAGCCAGCCGGTACAGCAAGCCAGACAAATGCAATGCCAAAACATGGTGCAAAAATCATGGCAACAGACAGGCGGATTGCAAGGTTAACTATATTTGCAATAAGAAATGGGCGCATAATCCCAAGTCCACGCAGAACTCCATCTGTTGCCATCTTAACACCCATGAAGATGAAAAAACAGCCCAGCCATCTCATATAATCCCCGGACACCTGATATGCTAAGTCAGTTCCATCTTTACCCAGGAATAATGAAGAAATCTGTGTGTACATGGTTTCAATAACTACAAAGGCAAGAATTGCGAAACACAGGTCTAATACCAGCGCAGCATGATATCCTTTTTTGATGCGGTTGATTTTCTTTGCACCAAGATTCTGTGAGACATACGGTGAAACCGCATTGCCGATGGACACAAATATCAACGAGAAAACATTCTCTACTCTCATCGTTGCCGCATAACCTGCGAGTGCCTGTGTACCAAATGGATTTACAACTGCCTGTACGATCATCATACCAATTGACACTGTGGACTGCTGGAGAATCGACGGTACAGCAATTTTGAGCATCAAATGTAACTCCTGACCATCAAACCACTGAAATTGACTCTTATATTGACGCATCCGGCAAAAGAAAATCAGAAATGAAAATACCGCAGAAATCCCCTGTGCAATAAGGGTTGCAAGGGCTGCCCCGAACACACCGAGACCAAGTCCTGCCACCATCCAAAGATCCATAAGAATATTTAAAATAGAAGAAAATATCAAAAGACCCAATGGTATTTTTGATTCTCCAATTGAGTTAAACATCGTTGAAAGAATATTATACATAAACAGAAATGGAAATCCTGCAAAATAAATGCGGAGATACTGTACTGCTTCCTCCAGTATATCAGTTGGTGTCTGTAATAAATTCATCATTGAATGTGAAAAACAAAAACCAAAGCCACCCAGAAACAGGCTTAAAATCAGAAAACTGACCAACGATGTTGACACAATTGTTTTCATTTTACCATAATCTCCGGCACCAAAATAGCGGCTTACGAGCACACCTGCACCGACACCGGCACCTAATGCCACACAAATAAATACATTTGTCAGTGCAGCACAGGCACCGACAGCTGCAAGTGCAGAGGAACCGACAAACTGACCAACAATGATGGAATCAGCCATATTATACACTTGCTGAAAAAAACTGCCGAGAATCATCGGCATTGCAAATATTGTCAGTGCTTTAAGGGGCTCATCTGTGATTAAATATTCATCTTTTGACATTATCATATTTCTCCCTTTTCCCAGAGACTCTGCTCTGGCAAATACCAATGAACTTTCCTGCTTTATCCCTCACTTGCTACCCTTTTATATCTAATCGGCACATCATATCCAAATGTTCTCTTTCCATGGACTTCCATACTTTCGGATACCTCCAGACAAGTGTCTGAAAACTTCTCCCACAGCCTGAATACCATAACCGGGGTAAATTGGCTCACACTGCCCCCTTCCCAGACACCATCCTTTTCCTGATATATAGCTGGTGTAAACTTTTCAGATTTTTTATTTTATCGTTACAGACAGTATTCACATGCTGTGCATATGGAAATATTTTCCCATCTTCTTTCATTTCTGTAAATTGTTCTTTGTTATCAAAATGTCCTGTCATTAGTTTTACAAATCTTTCTACATTCACTATAATTTCCTGCCTTTCTGCAGATATTACTGCTCTTAAAACATAAGCTGAAGCCCCATTACAATGATCCACATATATGCGCAGGTCTTTGGTATCATTAATAATCCGACCTGCGGTTTTGTTTTACTGAACAGTGTTACCGGAAGATAACATCCAAAAGAAATAATGATGGCTGCAGCCATCCTCGTCATATGATATCCATATGTATTTCCGGAAATCAGATATAAGATCATTACACCTATACCGGTAACAGCAAAGACCGCATTTCTTATAACAGATAATTTCATATTTCCTTCATCTGTACACCAGTTATTCTGCGGAAACATACATATCACAATTCTGATAACCGCTGATATCCATATAACAACCTCAATGACTACTGGTATTTTTAATTCCGGGAATGTATATTTCCATATATACATTAAAAGAATATAAAACATCGTCATTGTGATAGACGATACCTGCAATCCAATTCCAAGCTGTCTCTTTATTTTATCATTTGTTCCACGTACAGCCCTTATAATTCTTGGCACCAGATGAAAAGCATCCCCTCCACAAAGTGTCAATGTCAGTATTCCATATAGTACATACAGGATATTTCCTTTTGAGAATAAAAAAAATAAGGCTGCTGCTGCCAGATCAAAAGTCAGATACACTGCATCAAAGACTGCTTCCATCAAATCAGGAATCTGTGGTTTATAATTACTCTTTTTCATTTGCTCTCTCCTCTTAATAGTTCTTCCGCATTGTTACAAATTTTGTCAAATACATTCATACACACATGCTTTTCTTCTTCTGTCAGCCCTCTTAAAACATTCTGTGCAAACTGTTTTTGTGCGTTTAATCCTGCGTCCACGATAAGTGCCGCATCATCCAGAAGGACAATTTCAATATGTTTTTTATTATCTTTACTTTGTTTTCTTTTTATAAGACCTTTGTTTTCCAATTTTTTCAATGAAGAAGAAACATGTGATTTCGTTGACTTTCTGATCCTTACTATTTCCGCTGCTGTATTATGATGTGGATTATTATGTAAAAACATAATTATATCGTATTCCATCTGTGTTAACTCATATTGATCGCACACCTTGCCAGAAAGTAATTCATAATAGCTTGTAATCGTCTTATGCTTGTCCCAAAAATACATCTGCGCCTCCTTATTGTTCTTTTTAGAACGATTATAGTGTAATACTTCTGCTATGTCAATTATTTTTTCTTCACAATACGCATTTGTCCAGCCCGTGGTATATGATCAGCATTGCTTATGGTATTAAAAAGACCTTCTGCAGAAGCCTGTTTCATCCTTTGATGAATCCAGCTTTTTCCACAGAAGGTCTTTTATTTTTTACACATATTTACTATGTTCGGATTTTATTTGATGAACCCGACCTGTTTGCTGATGATTTCGACCTGCTCATCTTTCTTTTTATTATATTCCACTTTCTTCTCTTCAAAGTAGTTTCTTCCATAAGAATCAATGGATACGATCAGTGGTCCAAATTCTTTTACATGGCAATGCCACAAAGTCTCAGGCATTCCCAGATCTTTCCACTGTGCCTCCACGATTTCTTCCACTTCTACTGCTGCCACGACTGCATTTCCTGCAGGAAATACACAATGGATTGCACCAAAGTCCTTGCAGGCTCTCTCGGTATTTTCCTTCATGCCGCCCTTGCCTACAATGACACGGACGCCTGTGGTCTCTACAAATTCATACTCAAACTTTTCCATTCTCATAGATGTCGTGGGGCCTACGGATACCATCTCGTATTTGTCATCTCCCAAAGGGCGGATAATCGGGCCGGCATGCAGGATTGCAGCATCTCTGACATCCACCGGAATCTCTCTTCCCTCTTCTACAACACGACGGTGTGCCACATCACGACAGGTTGTAATATCTCCTGTCAGGTATACAATATCTCCAATATGAATATCCTTTAAATCCTCTGCCGATACAGGTGTTACCAGAATTTTCTTACCATCTTTTATTTCTACTGCCATAATTATTCTCTCCCTTCTGAATTAGTTCTCTTCCTTATATTCAAAACCGGTATGGGTATCTACCGTAAAGTTTAAGTCCTTATCAAATACAATATGTCCTCTTCTGTGGCTCCAGCAGCCTACATTTACTGCCACACCAATCGCAGATGGATGGCGTGCGGTATTCTCAATGTTAACTCCCATGACAGAATAATTGCCACCCATACCCTGCGGTCCAAGACCAATGGCATTAATACCGTCTTCCAACAATTTCTCCATCTTAGCAGCGTTAGCATTGTCATTGTGAGAACCTACCGGACGCATCAGTGCCTTTTTCGAATTTAATGCTGCTGTTTCTACGGAAGTACCAACGCCGACACCAACCAAAAGTGGAGGACATGCATTCAATCCATAAGTTGTCATACGATCTAATACAAACTTGGTCACTCCCTCATAGCCTTCGCCCGGCATTAAAACCGTGGCATTGCCAGGAAGCGTACAGCCTCCACCTGCCATGTAAGTATAGATTTCACATTTATCGGAATTTGGAACAATGTCCCACCATACAGTAGGGGTTCCTTTTCCTACATTTTTACCTGTATTGTACTCATCAAAAGTTTCTACGGAATTGTGACGAAGCGGTGTTGCAACTGTAGCCTGCATCACTGCATCCTTCAGTAATGCTTCCAGATTATCAATCAGTGGGAATTTTGTTCCACATTTTACCCAGAACTGTAATACACCGGTATCCTGACAGGAAGGACGGTTTAATTTCAATGCCAGTTCCTGGTTGCGGAACATGGTATCGTAGATGACATTCGTCATAGGAGAATCCTCTTTGTCTCTCAGTTCCTGCAGTTTTGCGATAACATCATCCGGCAGCTTCTTTGCTGTAAATCCTACGAACTGCGCCATAATATCAGTCAGTTTCTTTACTTGTACTTCATTTGACATATTTTTTTCCTCCAGATTTTTTAATAATATAATTTAAAAGTGAAATTTTATCCTACGTGATAAAAATTTTATCCTACGTGATAAAAATTTTATCCTACGGATAAAATGGAAATGCTATTGGTAAAATAATCATGCTGATCACGGTTGCAATGACGATCAACGGCATTCCGGCTTTTACATAATCCATAAATTTATAGTTGCCGGCTCCGACTACCATCGTATTGGCAGGCATTCCGATTGGAGTAGCGTAGGCACAGGAACCTCCTATGACACATGCCATCAGAACTGCTCTTGGATCTGCACCCATTCCCTGGGCAATGGATATACAAATCGGTGCCATCAGGGCTGTAGTAGCTGTATTTGACATAAAGTTTGTCATGATACAGCACAGAATAAACACCACAAAAGTGAATAGTACCGGAGAAGGATTTTCACCCAATGCTCCAACCACCTTATCTGCAATCAGTTCTCCTGCTCCAGTAACCTCGAGTGCCTTTGCCAGAGAAAGCGTACCTCCAAACAGGAAAATAGTTTTTAAATCAATGGATTTTAAAGCATTCTTTTCAGAAATGACACCGGTGAGGATTAATAAAATTGCTCCTACGCAGCCTGTGATACAAAGTTTTACACCAATCTGTTCTTCAAAAATCATCCCTATCAGGGTGGCAATCAGAATCACCAGCGATAATACTTTTTTCCACTTTGGAACATTGCTAAAATCCTGTGACTCATCAAAAATAGAATCATCTGCATCCGTCGTGTCATGATGCGGTAAAATTTTAAATCCGATCGTAGCATAAAATAGAATACCAACGATCAGAATCGGCAAACCGACAATCGCATACTCGAAAAATCCAAATTTCAATCCCAACGGTTCAAGTGCAGATTGTGCAATCATATTGCCGGGTGCACCAATCAGTGAAAGATTTCCTCCCATTGCTGCTGCAAATACTAACGGCATTAAAAGTCTTGACCGCTTATACCCTGACTTCGCTGCAATTCCAATTACAACCGGAATAAGAACTGCTGCCGTACCGGTATTGGAAAGAAATCCGCTCATAACTGCCACAATCACCATGATTGCGATAATCAGACTGCGTTCCGTTTTTGCAAATTTTGTTACCAGACTTCCAATCTCATTTGCCATACCGGTTTCAAACAATGCCCCGCCTACAATGAACATGGCAACAAACAGAATCACGTTACTGTTGATAAATCCATTGAAAGCATCACTTACGCTCAACACACCGGTAATCACAAGACCAACACAGACAATCATGGATGTCAGGCCGAGTGGAATCTTCTCTGTAACAAACATGATAATGGCAAATGCCAGAAATATTAATGTAATTACTGTCGGGCTCATAGAAAACCTCCTTTTTTCTCTTTTTTATCGTGTTAAAAAGTGACATGGCCTTGTCGTTTTCCTTTTGTAAACACATCATATCGCATTTTCAGTATAATGTACATTTCATATACTTGACGTCAGCATAGTTTTTTCCTATACTGAAACTATAGTATAATTTTTCTGTACAATGACGGAGGATTCTATGACACTGACACAATTAGAATACTTTTGTATGGTATGCCGCTACCATAGTATTACCCGCGCGGCTGACGCGCTCTATGTTTCCCAGCCTACGATCTCCACTTCGATCCGGGATCTGGAAAAAGAATTTCATCTGAAACTTTTTAACCATGGAAAAAACAGAATTTCCCTCACCAAAGACGGTGCGGCTTTTTATCAGAAAGCAGAATTTATTCTAAAACAGACGCAGGAACTGTACACCGACTTTTCAAATATTGAAAAAAAGCGGCACCCGCTGCGGATCGGTATTCCTCCTATGATCAGCACGGTATTTTTTCCGCGGGTGACCGACCAGTTTCAGGAACAGTATAATATACCCATTCAGCTTTTAGAATATGGCTCCCTCCGCGCCCGTACTTTAGTCGACAATGAACAGTTAGATATCGCCATGGCAAATATGGATTTTTATAATCTGGATAAATATAACAGTTATGTCATGATGGAAGACAGATATGTCTACTGTGTTTCCAAGACGCACCGGTATGCCGGTGAAAAAGAAATTACAATGGATATGTTAAAAGATGAGCCCATTATCTTATTCAATACGGACTCTGTTCAAACCCAGACAGTCATCACCCGTCTGCGCAGTGCCGGGATCACACCAAATGTCCACATGTACTGCAGCCAGCTCGTTACTGTCCTTAATTTTGTCCGGGGTGGTAAATGCGGTGCTTTTTTGTATTCCTCTCTCGCTACCAATCCCCGTGATTTTGTTGTGATCCCGGTATCCCCGGAAATCACCAGTAAATTTGGTATCATCTGGAAAAAGGGTGTTTTTGTACCGGATCAGTTAACTAAATTTGTAAAATTCATTCAGGAGTATGATGTTACCCCTTATTTACCGAAACTTTAATCTGACAGTCTTGTTTTTTATCAACTTGTTTAGAAAACTTTACGGTAACTGCAATCACTCAAAATCTCTGGTAATGTTCGTAAGCCATTTATTTCTGAAATAGTGAATGAATACCACAGGCATTTTTTCGAACTCGTCCAGTGTCATGACAAAGTATACCCAGACAGGCGGCAGTTTAAAAACATATGCAGCAAGAAAAGTAAGTGGGACTGCAACAAGCCACATAAATATAGTATCTACGATCATTCCAAATCTGGTATCACCGCCACCCCTGAAGCAGCCGCATATAAGACAGGTATTAATACCTTCGCCCACAAAACGCCAGGTTGTCATAATGATAAAAATGCCAAGATAATAAATAGCCGTCTCTGTTAATTTATCCCGGTAGAAATCCAGTATCATAGGACGGATCGCCAGAATAACGACACATCCGATCAGGCTGACAATAAATGTTATTCTAAGCATTCGTTTTCCGTACTCTCTTGCTGTATCGATGCGGTCTTTCCCAAGTTCCTGACTGACAATGATCGTAGTAGCGTTGGCAAAACCACGGCAGGCGATAGCGCCGATATTTACCACCATAACAGCAACGGCATTTGCTGCAACCATATCATCACTAATATGACCAAGAATTGCTGCAAATGCTGAATTGGCAAAGCTCCAGACAACGTCATTTATCACGGCTGGAGTGGCAATTTTTATAAAGTCCTGAAACAGAATATCTGATTTTGCAAAGAAATATTTTATTCTGAATCTGACGTCTGAACTGCGTAATGAGTAAATCAGACAAATCAACACTTCTGAGATTCTGGCAATCACAGTGCCAAGTGCAACACCTGTAACACCGAGCTTTGGAAGACCAAACAATCCAAAAATAAAGGATGCATTACAAAGTACATTGACACAAAGCGAAACAATATACGTAACCGACGGCAGCATGATTTTCCCGATGCTTCGGAGAGAGCTCATAAAAATCTGTGAGAATCCCATGAATAAAAATGAAAATGAAATCACCTTCAGATACTCACTTCCGGCAGCGATCGTGTCAGGACTGTTTGTAAAAATCTTCATAATTGCCGTTGGCATAGTAAAAGAGATAACAAAAAATATAAGAGAAATAATCAGGGAGATACGTTCTGCGAGACCAAGAATCTTCTCAACTGTCTTTTTATCACCTTTTCCCCAGTACTGGGCACATAAAACCGAAGTACCTGTTG
>ERZ650918.2263-NODE-2263-length-13833-cov-4.686094_pt1 | contig 13833 bp, 15 predicted proteins | sample MGYA00514758_ERZ650918 | MGnify/ENA metagenome assembly ERZ650918 | reverse complement strand
GACTTCATTCAGCCGGAGCCTGCAAACAATTTTGCGCATAAATCTTGACGGCACCTTCCGCATCTCCTCTGCATTGAAAATCAGCCCCAGACCTCTTCGGCGATCTCCTTCACCAGCGCCAGCTTGGCCCACTGCTGGGCCTCTGTCAGCTTATTGCCGATCTCGCAGGAGGCGAAACCGCACTGGGGACTCAGGCACAGGCGATCCAGTGGGATGTACTTGGCCGCGTCATGGATGCGGGCGATCACCGCCGCCTTATCCTCCAACTCAGGACGCTTGGTGGTGACGAGGCCCAGCACCACCTTCTTCTCACCGCTGACAGCGGCCAAGGGCTCGAAGCCGCCGCTGCGGGCATCGTCAAATTCCAGATAGTAGGCAGTCACGTTCTCACGGGCCAGCAGGGTCTTGGCCACGCTGTCATAAGCGCCGGAGCTGGCGTAGGTAGAGTGGAAGTTGCCCCGGCAGACATGGGTGTTGATGACCAGATCCTCCGGCTTGCCTTCAATGGCCAGATTGTTGGCGGCGAGCATCTGCTCCTTGATGGCCTCCAGCCCCTTCTCGTCGGTATCAAAGATCAGACAGGCACGGGGGTCTACCAGCATACCCCAGCTGCAATCGTCAAATTGCAGGTTGCGGCACCCGGCGGCATATACGTCATCAATGACCTTGCGGTAGCCCGCTGCCAGATCCTCCACCAGCTTTTCAATGTTGGGGTAGTATTTGCTGGTATTTTCCATTGCAAAGGGCATGACCATCTGCTCCAGAAACTGAGCGGGTGCGGGAATCGTCAGCTTGGCTACGGTGTTCTCGTCTTCCAGCGCCTTGACAAACCGGAAATGCTCCACAAAGGGATGGCTGTCCACTCCCACCTCTCCGGTGAGGTAGGTATCATCAAGCATTGCGTTCTCTCCATGGAACGGCAGCCCCTTCTCCGTGCGGCTGTGGCCCACACCGTGAAAGCCCCACATGAAGTCGAGGTGCCAGGTGGCACGGCGGAACTCGCCGTCGGTGATCACGTGGTATCCAGCGCTCTGCTGCTTGGCAACCAGCTCACGGATCGCCTGATCCTCCGCTGCTTTCAGCTCATCGGCTCCGATCTTGCCGTTTTGAAAGTCTGCCCGCGCCTGCTTCAGTCCGGCAGGGCGAAGAAAGCTGCCAACGTAGTCATAGCGAAAAGGGGCATTTGCTTTGTTCATGGGGAAACGCTCCTTCCATACCAAAAAAATAGGCTGATTATAGGACTCGAACTGCAACAAGTCCAGATTTTTTTCCGTGTCTGCCGCAAGACTTGAGCTGTCAGATCAATAACTGTGCAAAATCACCAAGCTGTTGTATCACAACGGCTTGGTGATTTGCGTTCAGTTGGCTTTTTTCAGGCTTTGGCGTTGCCGCTATCCTTCTGCGGCATCTCGCCCGTCGGCTTTGACCGTGGGGTATCATCGTCCGGCTTTGGGCCGCCGCCGGAGGGCAGCGCTCCGTCCGGCTTCTGCCCGCCGGGGCCGCCCATATTACCCATGCCCGTACTTACTGTGCCGGTCTGGGCGGCGCTCTCCGTCTGGATCTCGCCGGAGGAAAGCGTATAGTGGCTGATGTCCTTGAAGTCCTCCGCTTCATAGCTGCCCAGCGCAGACTTGGAGAGGTGCGTCTGCTCCGCAAGTTGTTCCAGCGTCAAGCCACACTCCACACGCAGGTCTTTCAATCGCTCTTGTATGGTTAAAGCCATATTTTGTTCCTCATTATATTGCCGTTATCATATTTTCTAACTTAAATCTTTCGAGCTGCGGAATGTTCTTGGCGGAAATATTTAGGACATATTCTGGTTTCGACTTTTTACCCTTGTATGAATGGTAAACAAAAATATTACTACTGTCATTATCCCATGTGGTCGCAGGAATTAAATATTCTATGGGGTGTTCGCCATCATTTAGCAAAAGCAAGAACAAGTAAAGTGATTGGTCTGAAATATCAAAATATTCCTCCCGCATAAAAACATAGCCTGTTCCTTTGCGAATGGTTTTAACTTGAAACTTCAAAAATCCTCTCTTGCTTTCTGCAATAAAATCTATTCCATGGTCATCAACAAGGAAGATTCAGAATAAGCAAATAGCAGTACGGTATCAGGCTGACACCCGGTACCGTACTGCTAATTTTCTTCATTTTCTAATGTCTCACCGAATATCTCGTGAACACGGATCAACGCAGCGACCTCACAGAAAAACCGCTCCGCTAACTCCTCTTCATCCCACCATGTCCTCTGCGGCGTTGCGTGATGCCCCGCGTCCTGCTCCACCTCTGCTTTAGCGGTGCGGATGGCCTTCTGTGCGGAGAGCCACCGCCCATAGGCGCCGCCGTACAAGTCCCTCTTCAACTTTCGCAGCGCGGCCTTGTACGCCTTCTCCGCTCCGCTGGGGCCGTTGTAGTTGAGCCGGATCGCCAACTCCTGAAAGGTCATGCCAACCTCGTCCGGCTGACCGATGCCGAGGTAGCTTCGCACCAGATTCAGTTCTCTGGGCGTCAGCACCTCCTCCACCTGTTGGAGCAGAAGTGTCCGACGCATGAGGCGGTCATAGGCCACAGCGGGATCGCCGCCGCAGCTGATGGAGAACACATCGTCGCCCAACTGCCGCGCGCCGCACAGCGTCCGGTATTCTTTTATCAATGCCCCAGCTACCTTGGCAGATACATTCAGTTCTCCGCACACCACCTTGACCAACTCAGCATCAGATGAGTCCCATCCCTCGGCGCAGAGGTATGCCACCCTGCGCAGTTGGTTGCACCGGCTGATGGGAATGGACAGAGAGGAAAAATGCTGTGCGGCATAGTCGGACAGCGCCGCTTCTATCGCGGGTGTCGCATAAGTCAGCAGTTTTGTTCCATGGGTGGGGTCAAAGTGCCCCGCCGCGTCCAGCAGTGCCAGCGCCGCCTCCTGCTTCAAGTCCTCCAGCTCACACCACGGTATGTACGCCTGCGCCAGCTTGGTGAGGTATCCTTCGTTCTGTGAGATAAGCAACTCCGCGGCGTTTTTGTCTCCGGCTTGTATCCGCAGAGCCAGCTCTTCGTTGCAGGGGCCGTCCCCGGCAACGGTGTACATATTTTTCGTCACAGGAACGCCCCCCTTTCTCATTTCAGCCGCTTTTCTGCCTCCGCGTAAATGTGTTCCAATTCCATGTCCCGCGCATATCCGTCAGCGGCATAGTCGTTGTCCATCAGCGCCTTGTCCCGGTAGCTCCCCGCCAGATAGAGTGCCTCCCGCCGCAGGTCATCGGAGATCTTCCCTCTCTGGTGATGCTTGCGGATGGTGTCAGTGCGGGTATTGAACAGGCGGTAGACCGGGTGCTGTTTGTTCTGCTCCTTCTGGTGCATCATCGCGCCATACTGCCGACAGGTATAGCGGCTGTCCTGCGGTGCGACGCCGTCGCAGTATTTAGGGATGTGACCGTTGGTGGTCAGAAAATATCTCCCGCAGCCTTGGCACTGGCTGGGCGCGTGGCCGTGGTGCAATCCGTTCATCAGGTCATAGGTGTAGAAATCGGTCAGGCGCGGAAAAATCACCCGTTCTACAAACACCATTTCTTTTTCGTTTTTAGGACTGCGGGCAAACACATAGGTGGAGGACAGCTCCGGATAAACCGTGAATGGCTCCATATCCAAGCTCTGTAAACTTCGCATCTCATCCCAAAACTGCTCACTGTTGAAGCAGTCATGCGCGGCCACGGCAAAATGCGTTTCGTTCCGTTTTTTCAGCCGCCGCAGATAATCCAGCTCAAAGAACCGCCCCGCTGCATAGAAGTGATACATGGCGATAGGGATGCGTATGATCCCGACGCAGAATCTCAGAAACTCTGTCTGGAACTCCGAATCGGGCGTCCGTATTTGCAGGAGGTTTCTCTCGTCAAACAGGATATTGATCCGGCGCATTTCCTTCTCGTAGTCATTATAGCAAAATGGCGGATACTTCCAAAGCAGTTCGGTCAGATACAATATCCGTTCCCGCAGCTGCGGGAATACCGCCGCAGCCTCCTCATCGCTGCCCTGTACCACCACAGGAAACAGGAAGGTCGGTGCGCCGCCGGCCTGTATCAGCTCCGGCAGGTCTTCTTCGGGAATGTTCAGAATGGACATCGCCATGAATCCCGCCGGGAACTCCTTCTCCTGATAAAAGATCTTGTCATTCCAGACATCCATTGTGAACTGCGTGAAATCGTTGTTCTGCTGTACTCCCAGCGGCATAGCATCGCCCCCTGTCCCATATCCGTTTTACAGCTGTCCTGCGATATTCTCATTCTATCAAAAAATACAGAATAATCAAGTGAAAGGGTTAGAGCCTCGACTGCAGCGGGGTCTCTGCCCTTATCCTTTTATCCGGAGGAAACGAAAGTGAAAAAAGAAAACCGATTGCTGACCATCGACGGTGAGACGCTGATGAGCCAGCCGCTCACGCCGCTGAACTTCGTGGTGGATACGTTGCTGTCCCAGGGGCTGCACATCCTCGCGGGCTCACCCAAGGTGGGAAAGTCCTGGCTGGCGCTGTGGCTGGCCGTCACGGTGGCGAAGGGCGAAGCCGTCTGGGGCATGGGCGTGAAGCAGGGTACCACGCTCTACCTCTGCTTGGAGGACTCCACCCTCCGCATCCAGAACCGCCTGTTCGAGATCACGGAGGACGCCCCCGCCAGCGTCCACTTCACCACCAACAGTGACACTCTCGGCAAGGGTCTGGAGGAACAGCTCTGCGCGTTCCTCTCTGAGCACCCCGACACGGTGCTGATCATCATCGATACGCTGCAAATGATCCGCGGCGCCGGTTATGACAACACCTATGCAAATGACTACCGTGACCTCTCCGCGCTGAAGCGTATTGCGGATGCCCACGGCATCGCCATTCTGCTGATTCACCATCTGCGAAAAGAATTCGCCGACGATGTGTTCAGCCGTATCTCCGGCACAACGGCTATCAGCGGCGCGGTGGATTCCAGCTTCACGCTGGTGGAGGACAGGCGCGGCAGCGGCAGAGCGACGCTCTCCTGCATCGGGCGCGACATCGAGTACCGAGAGCTGACGCTGGAGCGCAACGCGGAAAATGTGTGGGAGCTGATGTCGGACAGCAGAACACAGCCGGAGCTGCTGGGCGACCGGATCGTCATTCTTCTCTCTGAACTGATGCGTGACCGCACAGAATTTATCGGCACTCCCACGGAACTGTCCGCGCAGATCGACCCTGTGGGCAGCGAGGGCATCACGCCGAAGAAGGTGTCTCGCCTGATCCTGCAAAGCGTTGCCGCACTAAGCAAAATCGGCATTTCCGCCGTGGTGCGCCGCAGCAACGGAAAGCGACTCATCAAACTGCGCCGTGCCGAAAGTGACGATGCACAGGGTACCCAAGCTGTTGACCCTATCGACCCTGTCGATGTCTCAGGCGGTGAAAACGCCCCGTGTTTCGCCCCGTGAGCCGCTGTGTGCGCGGTTAGGGGGACAGGTGGCGTATGTACCCGCCGAAGCCCTTTGAAACGAGCGTTGCGGCGTTTGTGGGCGATGTGGGAAAGTACCGTTTAAGCACTACTCCGATTTCAGAGAAATGTGCTTTTTCAAGGGAGTTTTCCCTCCCGGCCATGCCCTGTTCCAGAGGCTTTCGCCCCTTATTTACCCGTTCGATAAAAGCACAAGATAAAGGGCCGCAGTCGCAAGCGCCCGCAGCCCGCCCACAAAGCCCCGCAGTGCGGGGCTTTTCAGAGAAACGCCAACCACCGTCGGTTTGGCGGTTTTACAGAACAATCGCAGTCGGTCATTCGGCAAAGTCCCGTGTTTGCAGGGCTTTGCGGCGATTTTGACCGACGACACAGAAAGGAAAGAAAAAATATGGATGATAACAAGAAAAGCACCACGATCTGGCTGCGCCCCAGCGTGATCAGCCGCATGGACGGCTGGTTGGAAGCAGATAACTGTCAAAGCCGCAGCGAATTCGTGGATAAGGCCCTGCGCTTTTACATGGGTTATCTCGGCACCGAGGACAACACGACCTACATCTCTCGGGCCATCCTGACAGCCATTCAGGGTACGCTGGACGACAACAACAATCGGCTCTGCCGCATTCTTTTCAAGTGCGCGGTGGAACTGAATATGCTGTGTCACACCATCGCCGCGCACTTCCGCGCCGACCCTATCCACACGCGGGAGCTGCGTGCATACGCCGTGGATGAGGTGAAGCGCACCAACGGTCAGGTGAGTTTTGAGAGCGCGGTGCATCAGCAGCGCAGGATCGAATACGAGCCGGATGAGGAGATGGGAGGGTTCTAAAATGGCAAGCATCAAGCAATTGGACGAGCGGCGATATAAGATCACCGTCAGTAACGGCTACCGGCCCAACGGCAAAAAAATCAGCAAGGCAAAGACCATCCAAGTCCCGCCCAGCGTCCCCAAGCGCGGCATCGGGCAGTATGTCGCCCACGCCGCCGAAGAGCTGGAACGCAGCTTCAAGACCGGCTACGCCGAGGACGGAGAGATGACCTTTGAGGAATTCGCGTCCCGCTGGCTGAAGCGGCAGACAAAATACGCCTCCAGCACCATCGCTGCATACCGGCGGATGCTTGAGGTGGTGTATCCCATGATCGGCGGCATCCGCCTCAACAAGCTCCGACCGATGGCGCTGGAAAATATGCTCTCCGCGCTGCGCAAGCGCAAGCACCACGGAAAGCTCATCAACGAATCCACCGCGCAGCGGTACCTCTCCGTGGTCTCCGCCGTACTCAGCGACGCCAAGCGCAATGAGATCGTTGAGAAGAATCCCGCGCGGATGTTAGACCTGCCCACACCGCAACGCACGGTGCAGCGCATCCCCACGCGAAGCGAGGTAGAGAAGCTGCTGGACGCGCTGGCAATGGAACCGCGGCACTACCGCCTGTTCTATCTGCTCTCCATGTACACCGGCTGCCGCCGGGGCGAGCTGTGCGCTCTGCAATGGTCGGACTTCGCCGGCACGCAAAATGGTCTCCTGCTCACCGTCAGCCGCTCCCGCAGCAGCGTTCCCGGCAAGGGCATCGTGGAGGGCTCTACCAAAAACGGCAAGAGCCGCGAAGTCTATCTCTCCTCTGACCTGCGGGGTATCCTCCTCGCCTACAAGCGCCGCAAGCAGATGGAGGCGGACAAGCAGCGCCGCAAGCTCAGTCCCTACCTCTTCACCGACGAGCGCGGGCAGCTCATCCACCCGGACACCTTCACCAAGCGGCTGCGGAAGATCTATGCCGCCATCGGCTTTCCGCAGGAGTACCACCTCCACACCCTGCGCCACTACTTCGTAACATCGCTTCTGCACTGCGGCGTGGACAAACAGACGGTGGCAGACCTCGTGGGCCATTCGGACACCGGCTTCTTAGAGCGCACCTACTGCCACCCCCAGCAGGTGCAGAAGGAGCAGGCGGCAGACTCCATGCTCACCATGCTCCGCCCGGACGGCGAACAGATTTTCAATCTCGCCGCCGCCTGTTCCTCGAAGCAGCACAGCGCATGATTGTTGCTTTCGCCGAAATCGATTTTTCCAAGAAAATTGTGGTAGCTTTGCCGCCGTGCTTGCGGTATGTTGTGCTTGCAAAATAAATCTCAACTGTACTGAGGTCAAATGAAAGCGAGGTCATTTTTATGGCAAGCATCCGCAAGCGCGGCAGCAGCTATCTCATCGTGGTGTCCATGGGCTATGACTACAACGGCAAGCGCATCAGACAGCAGCAGAAAACTGTCCACCCGCCCGCAGAGCTGACGCCCAGACAGGTCGAAAAGTGGCTCAACGAACAGGCAGTCCTCTTCGAGCGGGACTGCCGTCACACGCCGCAGCCCGTCCAGCAGCTCACGCTGGCAAAATACATCAACCTGTGGCTGACGGACATCGCCCCCGGCAAGCTGGCAAAGTCCACCATCCGCCGCGACCGGCAGGATATCGAACGCATCCTCCCGGCGCTGGGCCACTACAAGCTCACCGAGCTGCGGCCGGAGCACTTCCGGAATTTCTACGCAGAGCTACGAAAAGTCATCCGTCCTGATACAAAAAAGCCACTCTCCGAGTACACCATTGAGGGCGTGCACGCGACGCTGTGCAGCATCCTCTCTGATGCCGTGGAGGGTGGCTTTCTTTCGCATAATCCGGCGTGGCGCACCTACCGCTACGCCGGGCGCAAGTGTGAAAAGAAGATCGCGGACGAGGAAACGGCGCAGAAGATCATCGCCGCACTGGAGGGCGAGAGCATCAAGTACGAAACCTACTTCAAGCTCATCATCGCCACGGGAATGCGGCGGGGTGAGTGCTGCGGACTGAAATGGTGCGACATTGATTGGGAGCAGCGTTCCATCCACATCTGCCGCAACGCGGTCAAGGTGACGGACGAGGAGATCTTCGTCAAGGAGCCAAAGACCCGCGCGGGTAATCGCTATGTGTACTTCTCCGCCGAGATGGAAAGTCTCCTACGGGAGTACCGGCAGGAATGTGCATACATCACCGAAACCTATGACCAGCGGGAGCTGACCGATGATGACTTCCTGTTCCGCCGTCAGGGAGCGCAGCTCCCTATGACGCCCACCACCTTCACCTACCGCTTCAAGCTGATCCTCAAGAAGAACGGCCTGCCGCAGGAGCTGAACGTCCACTCCCTCCGCCACACCGCCGCCAGTCTGATGATCGCAGGCGGTACGGATGTTGCAACGGTGGCGGGCATCCTCGGCCACAGTCAGCCCTCCACCACACTAGACATTTACACACACGCCTTCGACAAGAACAAAAAGGCCGCCAGCGCGGGCTTGCAAGGGATGCTGGAGATATGAATATCGTCAGCATCGAAATAACAGTAGCTTTGTGCGGTGAGTTGTGGTATGTGTTGTGGCTGCAAAGGGAGGGATACCATGTACGACTACATGAAAGCCTTGCAGGAACGGTTTGACAAGAAGCCGCCGGAGCGGCTCGTCCGCGCTGTCCAATCCGCCCGCGAAGAGGTACGTGAGGGAATGGATGATGAGAAGCGCAAGAAGCTGCTCCGTCTGCTGGATGCACAGAATATGTTACTGGAGGAGGCCACGCTGCTGAGCTTTACGGCGGGCTTCAAGCTGGCATGGGGCATTGCCGGAGAACTGGGAGCACCTTACTCCTACGACACCGATGAGGAACAAACGGCGCAGGATGCACACTCAAAGGACTAAAAACGCACCATCAGCGGGATGGTTTTCTCCCCAGTGCGGGTTCTCGTCATTGCTGACCATATGACAAAACCGTCTCAAGCAACATGCTTGAGACGGTTTTGTCTGTATATCGTTTAATTATCAGTTTTCTGCAAGCCGTTCCTCGCAGAACTGCTTCAGGGCTGGAATAGCAATCAATCGTCTTGCGGATCTCTTCGCAGTAATCGCGGATATGCTGGATGCGCTGGCGGTCAGGCTGCGTCATATACATTCAGTTTCTCCTTCATCACGGTTTCACGGAACATTTCCTCGCTGGGCATTTGCGCACGTTGTTCCAGCACGCTGACAGTAATCAGATCGATTGGCTTTTGCAGCGCCGCTTCAAGGTCGCAATACAGCGCGCCCAAAGAGAGAAGACTGCGCAGGTTCGTTCCGCTGGTATCGACCAGTAGGTCGATATCGCTGTCCTCACGGGCTTCACCTCTTGCGTAAGAGCCAAAGAGGAATACCGCTTTCACACCGTACTGCTTTGCCACCGGTGCGATTCGCTGCTGAATTTCGTAGATTGAATAAATCATAAGCACTCCTCCTTCGGGTTTATTATATCCGATAGCTAACAAAATGTCTACGTTTTAGTAAATTGTCCTCAAATGAGGTCTACCGTGGACAGACCTCATTTGTCAAGTACAAATTCCTGCCGGAGGGCATATCAGGCTGAGTTTCCAAAGCACGGAAATAGTAGCAGACCATTTCCACGCAAAACTTGGTTGACAACCGTATACCTTTCTGCTATGCTGGCCTCAGATAGGTATACAGCCGTATACCGAAAGGAGGAATGTCCTGTGTCCTGCAATCTGACCGATGCGGAGTGGAAGCTGATGCACCGTCTCTGGGAAACCGCGCCGCAGACCATCACACAGCTCACCGCCGCCCTGCGAGAGGAAACCGGCTGGGAGAAGCACACCGTCATCACCATGCTCTCGCGGCTGGAGGCCAAGGGCGCGGTGCGCCACGAGGAGGGCGCGCGCGCCAAGCAGTTTTCCCCCGCCGTCAAGCAGGGCGACGCCGCCCGCGCCGAGACCGAGAGCTTCCTCGGCAAGGTCTACGGCGGGAGCCTCGGGCTGATGATGAGTGCCATGGTCGAGGGCTGCGCGCTCACGCGCGAGGACATCGACGAGCTGTCCGCCATTTTGGAGCAAGCGGGAGGGAACTCAAAATGAAAGAAATTCTGCTCACTTCCTCTGTTTTGATCCTTGCGCTGCTGGCACTGCGGCGGCTGTTCCGCCGCACCATCTCGCGCCGCATGCAGTACACTCTCTGGGCGCTGGTGCTCGTGCGGCTGCTTGTGCCGCTGAATGTCGGCACGCTGGCACACAATGTGCTCTCTGCCGCTGAGCCGGTGCAGACCGCCGTGGAAAAGCGGCTGGAAACGCCCGTCCTGTACATGCAGGACGGTACGGAGCGCCACCCCGCTCAGCTTTTGTCCGGCGAGGAGTCGCAGGGTGACCCGCAGTCTCCGCCGTCCGACGCAGCGCAGAGCGCCCCTGCCGACGAATACTCTATTGTGACACCGACCTACCGTGCTGTCGCGCTCTCCGAAGCGCTCACCTATGTTTGGTACGCCGGTATGCTGATCGTGGGCGCGTGGTTCCTTTTCACCAATCTGCGCTTTGCCCGCGCGCTACGCAAGGCGCGCACGCCTTACAGCGTCGAGGGCTGCCGCTATCCAGTCTACCTCGTGTCCGCGCTGCCCTCGCCGTGCCTCTTCGGCGTTCTGCGCCCCGCCATCTATCTCAACAACGCGGCGGCCGCCTCGCCCGAATTGCTACGCTTCGTGCTCGCGCACGAGCAGACCCACGCGCGGCACTTAGACCCACTGTGGTCGCTGCTGCGCGGTCTGTGTCTGACCGTCTACTGGTTCGACCCACTCGTGTGGCTCGCGGCGGTGCTCTCGCGCGAGGACGGCGAGCTTGCCTGCGACGAGGGGACGCTCCGCGCGCTCGGCGCGGACGAGCGCACCGCCTACGGAAAAGCCCTGCTCTCGCTCGTGCCCGTGTGCACCAAGCCGCAAAACCCGCTCCTCGGCGCGACGACCATGACCGGCGGTAAAAAGAGTCTCAAGGAGCGCGTCACCCGCATTGCGGAGAACCGGCAGGCGAAGACCGCGGCGGTGTTCGTCGCTGTCGCGCTCGCGGCGCTCGTGTGCGCGGTGAGCTTCACCGGAAGCTCCCGTCCGCTGAGCGCGGTCTGCGGTGATTTCTGGGATGCGGAAGTGACCTGCACCTATGTGGAGGAGCGGCCCGATGTGGATGCGCGATATACCCCCGCCGACGGGACAGTATGTCTCTCCGAACATCTTGCGCTCGTTCGCATCGGCAGTGCGCATCCGAAGAAAACAGTCGCCGTCAACCCCGCGTGGTCTACGCTCTACCTTACGCTGCCTGACGCTGACGGGGGCACTGCCGAGCCTTTGACCATCAACTTCATTCGGGAGTATGACGCGCCGGGGAGCACGGAGGCGGTCTACTCGCTGAACATCGGCACAAGGGACGCTGCCAAATCCTACAAGGTCCTCTCCGGTCAAGAGGAAATCGACGCATTCCTCGCGTATCTGCGCGGCGAAGCGGCACCGGAGCAAATATCCCAGCCTGCGTTCCCCAACAATCTGACAGAGGCCGAGCGCAGCGTCGTCGACGAATTTCTGCACTGGGCGCAAGCTCTGCGCGCAGAGGACATTCTTAACCTGCAATTCCGCGACGGCAGCAGCTCGCGCTTCCTCGTCGATGCAGAGCTGACCGCACTTTCGGCGCAGCTCGTGCCCGCCCTCAACGCCCTCACCGAAGCAGAGCTTTACACGCAGCGCGGCTACGGAGACTCCGCATACTACACGCTCACGGTGAATATGCGGGACGGTACACAATACAGTTTTTTCTGCGGCTTCGACTGCGTGCGGCTCCTGCATCCCACCTTTGAGCCGGGGCTCTCCTCAAGCTATCCCAGCGACCGTCAAACGCTCTGGATTGACAGTCCCGCGCTGATGGCGTGTATCAACACCCTCCATTCCCCGCCTACGCTGCTGCCAGACCTTGAGACCGTCGACCCGACGCCGCTCACGGACATCCTTCCCGCGCGGGAGCCGTGGCTGACCATTCCCCTTGCAGGGAAGGCGCAGCGCATTGCCGACCGCCGCATCCCCTCCGATTCCCTTGACTGGCTCATACAGGTGGACATGGACGGCGACGGCGTGTGTGAGATCATCAACAGCTCTCCCAACTTCCCCGCGATCTACTACAAACGCGGCGGTCAGCTCTACGGCGTCGACCTCAAGTCCGTCATCACCGCCGCGTGGCAGGAGCTGAACTGGTGGGACTACACATCCGCCGCTCCCGACAGCCGTTCGGTCCTCTTCTGCGGCTTGTCTGCGGGCAACGCTCCCGGCGATGGGGTCAACTTCACGCGCTATCTCTATTTCGACGGTGAAAATCTGCTACTCTACAAGCCCGACCGCAGCCACACCGACCACATCGCCGACGCGACGCTTGCCGACCCAAGTATTCCCGCTGAGGTCGCTGCGCGGGCAAAGCAGCTTGTCCGGCAGCGGTACGACACCCTTGCGGGCAGCGCCGCGCAGTACGACGACTGGTACACGAGCGTCTCCTTCCTCGACGTGGAGACCCGCTACGCGGGTCTGACGCCGGAGGTCTATTGCTTCAGCCAGCATTACCACGCGCAAAAGCCGGAAAAAATCGTGCTTGCGGGCGGCACAGAGGTGGACGAGGACGGCTGGGCTGTTTTGGACGGCGACACGGTTTTGGACGGTCCCTATATCGTCTGCCTTATGGACGGCGGCGCACGGCGCATTTTAGAGGGCAGCATGAGCGGCGATTGCAGCACGGGCAGCCCCGCTTATTATGCCGATCTGACCGCGCTGCTGGCGAAAAACAATGTCCTCCGCCCCGACGCTCTGGACGGCGGCAGACTGAACGAGGTGATGAGCAGCAGCGGCATCAGCTTCCTCAACTGGTTGGGTCAATACGACGACACCGAGCAGGATCGCGCGCTCGAAAGGCTGAGCGCCTACCGCGCCTCGCTCACCGACAGCTACGACCTCGATATGTTCTCCCGCATCGTCGCCTATTTGCTCGGCGACCGTGATGGCCTGACCGACGCGGGCCGCACCGCACAGGCGCGTTTCCGCGCAATGTTTGGATAAACGTCTGGAAGAATGGCAAATTTGCGAATTCTTTCGAGAAACTGTAGCTAAATTGTCCATAAAAAAGCAAAGGGCTGTAGCGATTTTATTTCGCTACAGCCCCGGTTTTGATAATGGTCACATATATTATTGCAATACTGCATTGGCTTTTACAAGGGCATCTTCCTGAACCATCAGCTTATCCTCCCGGCGATAGTACACGCTGCCCTTGCCGGTGATACGGCAGAGGTCGCTGCCGTTCCATTTGACGGGGAGCTGCTGATCCTCCGCGGGCATGGTTTCAAAATCCATGCGGCGAAGGCGGATACTGGTCTCTTCGAGGTAACGGAGCTGTGCCGTTTCATTTTGACTGTCCATTTTGTGTTCCTCCTGCAAAAAAATAAGCCGGAGCATAGAAAAATGCTCCGACCGGTTGATGAATCAGGCAGAGACGCCCTTTTTGACGTCTGGAAATGAAAAAGGGCGTC
>ERZ650918.2253-NODE-2253-length-13875-cov-3.723010_pt1 | contig 13875 bp, 19 predicted proteins | sample MGYA00514758_ERZ650918 | MGnify/ENA metagenome assembly ERZ650918 | reverse complement strand
CATGGTGCGCCCTTTTAAGGCGCACCATGCCAGTTGTCTATTGAGTGTCAATGCCGATAATTTCACGCTCTAACAGCTTTTCATCAAAACTGTCCATGTGCAGGATAGTATAGCCCGTGCTCATTAAGACTTCATCAACAAAGGTATCTCTTTCCGCACGATCTGCGCGCCGGTGGCTTGCGTCGTCAAGTTCGATGACCCATCTTGCAACAAGCTTTGCATCACAAAGGACGAAATCAACGTGCTTTGCCTGAATCTTATAGAAATATGTTTTGTATTTTTGCTGTCCGCGTCGTGGTTCTACTAAATCGAGAAGGCGAACTTTCGCAAAAAGGAAAAGCCCATTCCGGTCAGCAAAGGTTTTTAACTTGTGATAAAACGCCTTTTCGTTATAAGAGAAAAGCCACTTGGGTTGGTAAGCTTTGGAATAGTCGATATACTCCGACGTGTACGCTTCATTTTCGCCGTATTCGTCAAGGTTATTTTCATAAAAATAATCGGATTCTCTGCGATAATCAGTTCTTTTTACCAACTTCAACACGCACAACGCAAGCATAACAAGCACACATAATATCATCGCCGCCATCGTTTATTCCTCCTAAAATTCCACTTCCGTCTCGTGACAGGACAACCTATAGACAATATACCGATAAGATTGTCCTATGTCAAGACAAGCGAGGGACAGTAAATGGCAAGGATTATAGATGGCGCTGAAATGAATCTGATAGGCAGCAATCTAAAAAGGCTGCGTCAGGAACGCGGTTGGAGTCAGCAGCTGCTTTCCAACAAACTGGAAACAGTCGCGGTCTATATTTGCCGCGGTTCAATTTCCAGAATCGAAGACAAACAAAGAACTGTCACTGATATTGAGCTTTACGGGCTGGCCAATGTTTTGGGCGTTGCCATTACAGACTTATTTGAATAAAAAATGCAGCGCAGCTTTTCTGTTCCGGCTGCGCTGTAATTCTTGTATTTTGGAGTTACTCCAAAATACTCCTTGACTTTTTGCGTTGTTTTGTGGTACGTTATTGTCAAGAAAAGAGGTGAATGAAATGCCATCGGATAAGAAGCGCATCAATTTGACAATTCCCGATGAAATTTATGAACGGCTACAGGCTTATAAAAACGAAACTGGCATTGTCAACGATGCAACAGCCTGCTTGCAGCTCATTGTACAACAGTTGAACGCACACGCAAATAATAAAGCAGTCTTGCACTTTTTGCAGAATTCAACACTGGAACAGTTACAGCAGGCTGCTAACGAAGGTGCGGCACAATTTCAGGAACTGCGAGAGAAAGGCATTACCTGATTTATGCAGAAATCCGCAAGAGAAACGGGTGTTCCTGCGCGAAAATGCGAGAGCGCAGCGGCTCGCATCCCGTCCGACCGAGTGGCAGGCTTTGCCGACAAGCAACGGTTTACGATGTCAAGTAAGGCGATAGCCTACCGCTGCACCACCAGCAAAAGAGAGCGAAGTATCGCTTTCTATAACCGCGTCCCGTAAGGGACATGAAACACAGGGGTTAGTATTACCCCCTGTGCAACGACGTAAGTTGTGTACAGTATGTTCACATAACCAACAGGAACAGAATCATCGTGAATGATTTGTAACAGGCTTTTCATTTTTTGAATTTCAGTCGCAAACTTATCTAATGTTGAATATGCCCTCGTACATAATGGGGCAGGAGAAATAATAATTGCTAACTATTGACTGAACACTTTTATTCTTTAGCCGCCTATGTTTAGAAAGGAGATGATTCATCAGAAAAAGAAAGGAGCAACTATGGCACGAGAACGTGCATATAGAAAATTCCAATTAACCATCAATAACCCGCTCGAACACGGATTTACGCACGAGATCATCAGGCAGAATCTTGAACAGCTCAAAAGCTGCCTTTATTGGTGCCTGTGTGATGAGATTGGCGAGCATGGAACGCCGCATACTCACATCTATGCAGCATTTAAGAATGCGGTCATGTTCTCAACCATACAGCAGCGCTTTTACGGTGCACATATTGAAGCTGCAAAGGGAAGCCATCGGGAAAACCGCGACTATATTCGCAAAGAGGGAAAATGGCGAGATACAGACAAGGCGGAAACAAATCTGCCTGAAACGTTTGAGGAATCATGTGAGCTGCCGACAGAAAGCGACCGCCGCGTGAAGCAGTCCGAAGCAATTCTCACAATGATAGAGGATGGCGCAAGCGACAGCGAGATTATACGCGCTTACCCGTCGGCCATGAACCACCTGAAAAGTATTGAGCAGGCTCGTCAAACGCTACTTGAAGAGAAGTACGGGAGAGAGTGGCGAGAAGTCGATGTAACTTACATTTGGGGCGAAACAGGCGTTGGAAAAACACGAAGTGTCGTAGAAAAGCATGGATACCGGAATGTATTTCGCGTGACCAACTATACGCATCCGTTTGATGGCTACAAAGGGCAGGACGTTATTCTGTTCGATGAATTTCGCAGCAGTCTGAAATTCTCTGATATGCTTGCGTTCATTGACGGACACCCTGTTATGCTCCCTTGCCGCTATGCGGATAAAGTTGCCTGTTACACCAAGGTGTATATCATCAGCAATATCCCGCTTGAAAAGCAGTATCCTCTTGTACAGGTGGAAGAACCTGCGGGCTATGCAGCATTTCTGCGACGCATCAATGAAAAGTATGAAATGCTGGCTGATGACGCTGCCGCGCCGTTTTAGGGGGTGGTCTGATTGCTGAATGATTACCCCGACGTTCTTACGGTGGAGCAGCTTTCCGAAATTCTCGGAATCGGCATCAACGCCGCTTATAGGCTCGTCAACGATGGCACGATTGGCTGCCGACGTATCGGCAAAACGATTCGCATTCCCAAAGTATGTGTAACGGACTATATCAATGCAGCCCGCTTCACAGTAAAACGATAACAGCAGACGAACTGTTGAAAGGAGAACAACATGACAGGAAGTCTGCAAATTAAAAACGGAAAATTTTATATGGTGCTGAATTGCACCGAAAACGGAAAACGCAAGCAAAAGTGGCTTGCAACTGGGCTACCCGAAAAGGGCAATAAACGCAAAGCCGAGCAGATGCTGCGCGAAAAGCTTGCTGCATTGGAACACACCGCACCATCTGATAATGCCGCCAATATTCTGTTCACGGACTACATACGCTACTGGCTCACCATCGTCGAACAACGTGTGGATGCCGTCACAATGCAGAGCTATCGTGCCATTACGGAACGGCACATTCTGCCTTGGTTTTCCAACTGCGGATTAACGCTTGCCGCCGTTAATAGAAAGTCGATACAGGCATTTCTCGACGAAAAGGGGCGTTGTGGCCGGCTTGACGGAAAAGGCGGTCTTTCTCCAAAAAGCATACGCGAGCTAAAAAACATCATCAATCAAGTGTTGAACGAAGCCATTCGTGAAGAGCTATTGACGGTCAATCCCTGTTCCCTGTTGCGTTTGCCCCCAAAAGCTCGTCCACAGGCGCAATTTTACACTGCGGAACAGCTCAACATATTGCTGCAAGAAGCTCAACGGGAGCAGCTATACCCCATTATCAAAACCGCTATTATCTACGGTCTGCGGCGCAGTGAGCTATTGGGACTAAAGTGGGATAGTATCGATTTTGAAAACAATGTGCTGACCATCAAGCACACTGTTGTCAAAATCTATGAAACAGTGGAAAAGGATAAGGCCAAAACGAAAAGCAGTTATCGCAGTTTTCCGCTGCTGCCGGAAATGCGAGATCTCTTCCTTGAGCTGAAACAGGAGCAGCGGGAAAATAAACGTTTATTCGGCAAATGCTACATTGAAAGCGACTATGTTTTTTGTTGGCCTGATGGTCACCCTGTTACTCCCGATTATGTCAGTCACCGATTCGGAAAGATTCTCAAAAAGCATAACTTGCCGCACATTCGCTTTCACGAACTTCGTCATAGCTGCGCGAGCTTGCTTATCAATAACGGCTGTGGGTTGAAAGAAGTGCAGGAATGGCTCGGACATTCGGATATCAGCACGACCGCAAACATTTATGGCCACTTGGAGACGCAGCGAAAACAGGCCATGGCGCAAAAGCTGTCAAACTGCATCAACATCTAACAGTGTTAGAAAAGTGTTAGATGCAGCGCACTTTTCCGCTGTCAAGGCAAAATAAAAAATCCTCAAAGCCTTATGGCTTCAAGGATTTTTCGTTGGTCCCCCGACCGATTGCAAATCCGAACTTTCAATATCGGCAAAATCAATCCTTGTTTCGCCCTCTTTGTAGTTGAATGTGATAAGGATATAATCATCAAAAATGGTAACGGCGTTTACAAAGCTGTCAATCAGCCTCCTGCGGGCGTCCAGCTTGCTTGTGTCCAGCGAACGGAAACGGCAGACGAAATAAACGACATCCTCACGGCTCACGGCAGGGTGCTTCATTTCCTCTTGAATGATTTGAAGCTCAATATCCTTTTTGCGTTCTTCCAGTTCATCAAGCCGCTGCTTGGTAGAGGCATTGATAATCCCCATCTGAATAGCGTTGAGCATATTGGTGATGCCGCTCTCAGCTTCTTCCAGCTGCTTGCGGAGGGCGGGAAGTATGCTGCTTTCCCGGCTCTGAATATCCATCACGGCATCCGCCACATACTCCACAAAGCCATCATTCATGATTTTCGCCATGACCGCATTGACAACGGCGTTTTCCAGCGGCAGCTTTCGGACGGTCTTGTGCTTGGCGTCACAGGCACGGTGTTTCTTGGTATTCACACAGCGGTAATAATGGTACTTCCGGCCCTTGCTGGAGCTTGTTCCGCTTTCGCCTACCATCATAGCCCCACAAGTGCCGCAAAATAGCTTTGTTGTCAAAAGATAATCGTCCTCGGCCTTGTGCCGCGCTGGGGCTTTCCGGTTTACTGCAAGCCGCTGCTGTACCCGGTCAAACAGGTCTTGCGGGACAATGGCGGGAATCCCGTTGGGCGTGACGATATGGCGGTAGCTGTACTCTCCGATGTACTTCCGGTTTTTCAGTAGGCGGGCCATAAAATTAAGGTCGATTTTCTTTCCCCGCACCGTGGTAATGCCTCGTTCGCTCATATATGCAACGATTTCTTTCATCGTTGCGCCCTTGTCATACATGGTGAACATTTCCAGCACAGCAGGGGCGGTGCGTGGGTCGATCTGATACTGCATATCCTTATCGATGATATAGCCGAAAGTCGGTGTACCGCCGTTGTACTTGCACTTTAGGGCATTTTCCGTATGGCCCCGTATGACCTTTTCGGACAGCTCGGCGGAGTAATATTCCGCCATGCCCTCTAACATACTTTCAAGGATGATGCCCTCCGGCCCGTCTGAAATATTCTCGGTGGCAGACAGCACCTTGACGCCGTACTTGCGAAGCTGTGCCTTGTAGTGGGCGCTGTCATAACGGTTGCGGGCGAAGCGGTCTAACTTCCATACGATGATAACATCAAACAACCCCTTTGCACTGTCCTTAATCATGCGCTGGAAGTCCGGGCGGTGGTCAGTCTTGGCAGACATGGCGCGGTCAATATATGTCCGCAGAATGGTAATATCATTTTTCTTACAGTAGGCCGTGCATTCCCGAAGCTGGCCCTCTATGCTTTCTTCCCGCTGGTTGTCGCTGGAATAGCGGGCATAAATCACAGCTTTCATGTCTTTTCCTGTCCCTCCTCCATGATGCGGAATAATGCCTCCTTCAGACGCTTATTGACTGGTGCTTGCGGGTCAAAGCACATTTCGATAAACTCCCGCAACTCTTGATTTTGAATGTTCTTGCCTTTCAGCCGCTCCGGCTGGTAGTCGTACAGCTTGCCCCGCGGCTCGTCTGTGCGGCAATAGAGATAATCCATCGACACATCGAAGTAATCCGCATATTTCAAAAAGACCTCCGGTGACGGTGTGGATTGTCCGGTTTCAAATCGGTTGATGCGGGATTGCTGGACGCCTAAAATCTGCGCCATCTGTACCTGTGTCAGCCGGATGCCCTCCCGCAAGGCCCGCAGCCGCTTCCCGATTTGCTCCATATAAAATCACTCTCCTCGCAGATAAAATATCATAAATAAGCATAGAAGTAAATATTGATTTTGAAATTTATAATTACTGCACAGCGTCAGCACTTTGTGGCTGACGCTGCTTGATAACTGAAAAGCACACCCTCCGGCCCCTGTCAATGGCGGCTCTGCCGTTCATCTCGACCATTGACAGGGGACAGAGGGCGTGCATGGTAAAAATTTTTTCGGCATGAGATAACACGGAATAATGCGATATAACTGCCTATAACGTCATATAACACAACATAGCCCATTCGTTCATAAACTGTTTACTTTTCGGCGTATTGACAAACTTTTTTGCATAAATTATACTGTAATTGCCGCAGAGCTATTTTATAACATGAATGAGAACAACTAACAACTCAAGAGGAACGCTGCTTTCAAGCAGCAAAGTAAAGGACATGGGCGGTGCTATGAGCCGCCCAAATTGGCAGGGCATGGGAAAGTGGTTGCTGTACGCAATCCCATTAAATGCCCGAAAGACGGAGATGGAATACGGCTCCAATTCTGTATTCCGATATAACATTGAATTATCGTGAACGGGTTTTGCGCGTCGGAGGTGGATAGCAACAACTATTCACCCAAGGCGTATTTCACGATAAGGAGGTGGTCGCTATGGTATATGTTCTTTTTTCGCATACCCTTTCGCACCGATACCATAGTCCCCAGCGACGCAATTTCCAACGCGCCACCTCCGGCGTCAAACCCAACTAAATTGTAATCTGTAATCCGAGGACCGAGCTTTGGCTATTTATGTGCCAAAGCAAAACCCGGATTATAGAGTCGAATTAGCAAAGCTGATAAACGGATACTTAGCCGAACGGGAATGGAGTCCCGCACGGCTGGCAAGAGAATCCGGCCAGTCTAAAGCGACTATCAGCAGAATTACAAATTACAAGAACGGAAACCCCAAATACCAGCCATTGTTGAGAACGATACAGGCTATCGCCTTGGCGCTGAAGCTCTCCCGCGAACAAAGGAAAAAGCTGTTTGACACGGCTTTCCCGGAGTTCCGCGTATGGGAGGAGGTAGCAGAGCAAGGCTATACTGTGGACGAAACCAACGATATTCTGTATGAGAAAGGTCTCCCACTACTGACAACTGAACGATAAACCGAAAGCCGACGCCCTATACAGCATGTGGGCGTCGGCTTTTTTTGCGCTCTTTTTTAGTGTTTCACGCATGAAACAACATTTGAAAGTTTCTTTGCTATGATAGGCACAACACAAGGCCGCGTGTTATGTACCTGTCAACCGATGGATGGCGCATTGCGCCGTAAGAAAGGATTTAGCAATGAAGCTGACTGATTTGATCGTTTCCCCAAAGAGCTTTGGGGACAAGCTGTGGCTCGTGGATGTGTCCCCGGCCTACGAGTACAAGGATGGCAAGCGCACCGATACTGTCCTCGGCTATCGCTACTCTGTCGCGCTGCCCGAAAAGGGCCTTGATAAAGTCGATGTACGCATTGACGGACAGCAGCAGGCAGAGGCCCCGAACGGCTATGTGGAAGTGCGCTTCGACAACATGGAAGTGTTTATTTACTGGTCCAAGGGCGACTACCATGTGGGGGCAAAGGCAACCGGAATCCATATCGTGAATCCGAAGCCCTGACCCATTGGGCGGCGCTGGGGCGCAGACGGGGAACAGATATTTTTCCTCAAGAAAAATGTCCCCCGGCGGCAGCGTCAGCGCCGCCCCCGTTGCCATAAGGGTTAGTATTACCCTTATGGCAACCATGTAGCACGTAGCAATCACAAAGGAGCCTGACATGGAGAACAATACACAATCCCGCAAGTGGGCGCTGGTCATCAATAACCCATTGGAGGCCGGACTCGACCACGCTGCTATCCGGGAAATCCTATATCGCTTTTCTCCGACCTATTTCTGCATGGCGGACGAGATAGCGACAACCGGAACCTATCACACGCATGTTTTCCTGTTTTCTCCCTCGCCCATGCGCTTTTCCACGGTCAAAAACCGTTTCGCCACGGCGCATATTGAGAAAGCATACGGAAGTGCAAAGACGAACCGTGCCTACATTCTCAAAGAGGGGCGCTGGGCCGATACCGACAAGGCAGAAACCTCCGTTCCCGGCACCTTTGAGGAATGGGGAGACCTCCCCGCCGAAAAGGAGGAAGAGGCCCCGGAAATGTTCAAGCTCATTCAAGACCTCCGGGCCGGAAAGTCCGTTATGGAAATCATCGAAGATAATCCTAAACTCGCTTTCCGTATTCGGGAGATTGAAACCCTCCGTCAAGCCATTTTGGAGGAAAAGTACAGCGCCGAAAACCGGGCGCTGGAAGTGACCTATCTCTATGGCGCAAGCGGAACGGGAAAAACACGGGGCATTTTCGAAACGCATGACAGGAAAAGCATTTGCCGTATCACCGACTACGGCGGCAGGAACGGCGTTCGCTTCGACGCCTATCATTGTCAGGATGTGCTGGTGCTGGAGGAATTTCATTCGCAAATCCCCATCAGCGCCATGCTCAACTATCTGGACATTTATCCGCTGACACTTCCTGCACGATACACCGATAGAACCGCTTGCTATACCAAAGTCTATATCACCAGCAATATCCCCTTAGAGGAACAGTACCGGGATATTCAGCGGTATCAGATGGAAACATGGCGGGCGTTCCTCCGGCGGGTGCAGAATGTCATTGAGTATCTGCCGGACGGTTCCACCGTCCAGCACAAGAAAGGGGGCTTTCCCTGTGACACAAAATGAAAAGTTTCAAATCCGAAGAAGAAACACACTCCGTAACCTACGGCAGAAATTGAGCGGAACACCGGGTTTTCCCGTAAAGCTGGTGCTGGCTGCGCTGTACATCATGGGTGCTGCGTATGTCTTCATCAAGCAAGCGGCGTGGCGCACGCTGGCGGGCAATATCCCTCTGCTTTCTCCGCTGCTCAAGGCCGCGATGGAACACGCCTTGTTTGCCTATCTGCTGGTGGGCGCTGCGGCACTGCTGGTGCTCCTGCTCTATCCCTTCGGCAGACGGGCGGCGAAAGACCAGCTTCAATGTATCGGCCTCATAAACCATGCGGGGATGCCGCCCGATTTGCTCCGCAAGCATCGTGACAAGGATAATCCCCGTGTCACGGTGTGGGAGTTCCGCAATCAGGGTATTCCGCTGCAAGAATGGGAGAAGAAACGCCCAGCCATTGAAACGGCGCTGGGAATCACTATCGTCAAGCTGGCCTACGCCAAGGGCAAGAGCCGTGTGCTGGTGTATGCTGTTTCTGCTGGTGACGATTTGCCGGAAGTTCTGAAATGGAAAAACAGCTATCTTTCCCCTAAGAGCTTTGTGCTGACATTGGGCGAAAGCTATACCGGCCCTGTGACAGTCAACCTCGCCCACATCCCGCACATTTTGTTAGGAGGCTCTACCGGCAGCGGCAAAAGTGTTCTGCTCAAATTGCTGCTTATGCAGTTACTTCACAAGGGTGCAGAGGTCTACATTGCCGACTTCAAGGGCGGCGTGGACTTTCCGAAAGTCTGGCACGAGAAATGCCGGATGTGCTTCACCGAGGAAGAGTTGCTTTATACGCTCAGCCAGCTTGTGGCGGTATTGGAATACCGTAAAAAGGCGTTCAAAGAATTAGGCTGTCCCAACATTGATGCATACAACGCAACCACGGAGAACGATTTACCACGGCTGATTTTCGCCTGCGACGAGGTGGCGGAGATGTTGGACAAGACCGGAGCTGATAACGAACGGAAGAAGCTGCTGGCACAAATTGAAAACAAGCTGTCCACCATTGCGCGGCAGGGACGGGCATTTGGTATTCATCTCATTCTTGCCACGCAGAGACCGGATGCGACCATCATCCCCGGCCAGATACGCAACAACATGGATTTCCGTGTTTGCGGCAGAGCGGACAGCGTGCTTTCACAAATCATCCTCGACAACACCAGCGCCGCCGAACAGATACCCAAGGACGCACGGGGCCGCTTCATCACTGGGGATGGCATAGTGTTTCAAGGCTATCTGTTCGACGAGGGGCAGCTATAACGGGGTGATACCATGCCGCGCAGAAAGAAGCCCAATGATTACGGCACGGGGATTCCCTATCACGAGGTAGAGGCCCTTGCCCGTGTCCTGCTCCCGGAAATTCAAGCGTTCTTCGAGAGCGAGGAAGGGCAGCGGGAGTTTGCTGAGTGGAAAGCAAAGCAGCAGGCTAAACAAGAGAACAAGGTATAACAAAGACGGGAACATCTGCAACGATGCTCCCGCCTTTTGTTGCTCTGCTAATAATTAGTCGATTGATATATAGATTTCCATGTAGGCATTGTAAATTCAAGATACACCACAATTAAAAAGATTATTATACATATTATGGGAAGAATTATGTCCTGTACGATAAAACGCAGCTTTTGAAGTTTTTCGGAGTTTAGCGGATTGCTGCAAGCGATTGCCAGCAGATTTGCAATCCCTTGTGCAATCGTGAATAATCCGAATTCTATGATAAACGCAAATCCCGCTCCCGCCGAAAGATGTCCATATCCCGGAAGCAATCTATTGATCAGCCGAACATCAAAATTCGTTGCAGCGAGGACAAAATAGAAAATCAAAGTAAATGGAATTGAACAACTCCATTTTTTCAATGCAGTTTTCGAACTGTTGCTGAAAAGGACACAAAAGCAAAGTAATGCGCTGGCAGTAGACTGGACATATATGTTTGCAAACGGGCATACCTCTTCGATGAGGTCAGATAGAAAGAGCAGGGGAAAATACAGTATGGCAAGTTCAACCGCACTTTTCAGTATAGAAAGTCTGTTCCGGCACATATTTGTCTCCTTTTCTGTGGAATACAGCCTAACCATCTTGTATGGTAAGTATAAACTGCTTTTAATAAAAGAACAAGGGCAGGAATTATTTTCCCGCCCTTGCTTTTACAAAACATTCTCAATAGAAATGATAAATCCGAACACATTCCCTATTTGGAGAATGTAGTTCGGATTATCATTACTTGGTCCGAGTGGCGAGATTCGAACTCACGGCCTCATGGTCCCGAACCATGCGCGCTACCAACTGCGCTACACCCGGATACAGCTTTACCATTATACGGTATCCGGTTCGGGATGTCAAGGCATATTGCGGAAAATCCCCGCATAGAGTTGAAAGAATTCAACGATGGGGGGCTGGGAGGATGGCGGTAAGGCGGTCAGGGCGGCGGATAGTCGCATCAGTTAGCAGAAAGAGGACGGTGGCGCGTCAGGTGGGACGCCGCCAGTCCGGGAAAGCAGACACCCTGTCAGCAACGGAGCGGCTGCGGCTCATCCGTCTGGTGGCCTGCGGCGGCATTTTCGTGCTGCTGGTGGCGGCGAAGCTGCTGCTGCCGGGAAGAATGGCGGGCATCAGCCAAAAACTGTCAGAAGCCATGACGCGGAGCGTCGATGTGCAGGCGGTATTTTCCGCCGTGGGTGGGCTGTTTACCAAGGATGGGACCCCGGCGGAGGCGGCGGACGAGGTGTACCGGGCCGTGTTCCATCCGGAGGGCGCGGAGACCCGGCAGACCGCCGCCCGGACAGCGGACGGCGCGGCATTGACGGAGCTGCGGAACTGGCGGGATACAGAGCCGCCGAACATGATCCTGCCTGCGGGAGAGGACCCGGCTCCGGAGGAGCTGGAGACGATGGACCTTGTGCTCTATTCAGATGAGGACCTGCCGGAAAACGTCAGTATGCGGCAGGCGATTTTGGGTTTCGACCACGAGACGCCGGTGAAGGGCGTGCTGTCCTCCAATTTCGGATACCGGGATCATCCCTTGGAGGGAACGGAGCGGTTTCACTACGGCGTGGATCTGGCGGCGGATACAGGTACGGCCATCGCCTGCTTTGCCGACGGCACCGTTACGGCGGTAGGGGAGAGCAGCAGCTACGGAAAATACTGCACCGTCACCCACGCCAACGGCTGCACCACTCTGTACGCCCACTGCGGCCGGATCTCCGTGTCCTCCGGCGCGGCGGTAAAAAAGGGAGAGAAGCTGGGGGAGGTAGGAGAGACCGGCATGGCCACCGGGCCGCATCTGCATTTCGAACTGCAAAAGGACGGGGTCTACCTGAACCCGATCTATTATGTGGAAACCGCCTGAGTGTACCGTCTCCGGCGGCTTTTTTCTGCTGGTGGGATGGTTCGCCCTCTGCTGCGGCTGGCAGATGGCGCTGACGGTGCTGGGGGCGGCGGCTTGGCACGAGTTCGGGCATCTGCTGGCTTTAAGGCTCTGCGGCGGGGAGGCCCGGCGGCTGCGGGTCGGCGTTCTGGGAGCGGTGATCGAGGTCCGAGGGACCATGGGTTACGGGCAGGAGTTGGCGGCGGCCTTGGCGGGGCCGTTGGCAAATTTGCTGGCGGCGGCGGTTCTCGGCAGGATAGGGTGCACCACGGCGGCAGGGGTCAACGGGGTGCTATGTGCCTTCAATCTGCTACCCGTCCGCCCACTGGACGGCGGACGGGCGCTGTATCTCCTGCTGGCGTGGCTGGCCGGTCCCGGAACGGCGGAATGGGGCTGCCGGTGGGTGGGCATTTCCACGGCGCTGGCAGCGGCGTCCGGGACGGCGTGGTTGGTGTGGCGCACGGAGGGAAGCCTCTGGCTGCTCCCTGCCATAGTGGGGCTGCTGACGGCCGGGGCAGGCTGGCGGGATGACCGGTAAGGAGGAGCCGTCGGTCACATTTTGCGGTTTAGCTTGAAAATTTACAGATTCTTAACTATAATAAAGACACCATACCGTCAGCGGACACGTTTACCCCGGAGCTGACGGTGAGAAAGCACGAGGAATGGCTATGCGACCAGACGGAACGAGAGTACGGGATCTGACTGCCATCATGCAGGCGCTTCCCTATGTCATGCCAAAGCGGTATGACGCCCAGAACTGGGCGGAAGAAAATCTGGATGAGGACGCGATCCGGGATTATATCCGGGCAAAGCGGCGGGAGGGGCGGTCCGTGACCCACATGAGCCTGCTGGTGTCCGCCTATTACCGCGCAGTGCTGAAAAATCCAAAGATCAACTATTTCGTGATGAACCGGCGGATCTACAAGCGGAACCACTTCTGCTTCAGCTTTCTTAGCAGGGCGTTTTACAGCTTTTTTCGTTTTAGACCCGGGCGGACGGCACGCCGGACGAGACCTCTCTGAAGGTGTATCTGGAACCGGAGGACACGGTGTTTACCGTGACGGAGAAGATCCGCTCCACCATCGAGAAGAACCAGAACGTCCGGCACAATAACGATACAGACCGGTTTGCGAAATTCGCCTTCGGCGTGCCGGGTCTGGCCCGGGCGGTTTTTGGTCTGGCGGTCTTTTTAGACCGGCATAATTTGCTGCCCAGGTCTATCATTGAACTGAGTCCTTTCCACACCAGCCTGTTCGTGACGAATCTGGCCTCCATCAACACGCCCTGCATTTTCCACCACTGCTACGAGTTCGGCACCACCAGCGTGTTCGTCTGCATGGGGCGGCCCGTCCCCGACCCGCTGGCGCCGGAGGGCGTCCGGAAGAAGATCATGCCTATGAGCGTTGTCATGGACGAGCGGATCGCCACCGGCATTGAGTATTCCCGCTTTTTCGCGGAGTTGTTCCGAAATCTCAAGCACCCGGAAAGTCTGGAAGAGCCCTTCAACAGTGTGTTGGCGGAAAAAGCGGCGGTAAAGTGAGGGAGCACATACAGTGAACAAAAGAACGAAAACCGCTCTGCGGCGGTGGTGCCTTTACGGGTGGACGTTTGCAAAATGGACCATGGCGGCGTCCGCCATCGGCGTGGTCTGCGGATTGATCGGGACCATGTTCCACTTCGGCGTCCATGAGGTGACGGCCTTCCGGGGG
>ERZ650918.2252-NODE-2252-length-13875-cov-7.653039_pt1 | contig 13875 bp, 12 predicted proteins | sample MGYA00514758_ERZ650918 | MGnify/ENA metagenome assembly ERZ650918 | reverse complement strand
AAAATGCCGACTAACACTATTTGTTATATCTGCACAATTTAATCAAGATTTATGATAGTTTCGCAATTACCTAATAAAAAGATAAAAGACAGGAGAGAAAAATTGACTGAAAATGTAAAATTATATCAGGCAGCAGAAAGTGATATAGAAGAAATAACAGGTCTTTATGAGCAGGCAAAAGGCTCAAAGTTCTGCACATGGGATGAGCATTATCCAAATACGGAGATAACACGGGGAGACTTAGAAAGAGATGCATTGTTCTGCATGAAAACAGAAACGGGAGAAATAGTCGGAGCTATATCAATAGACGATGACAAAGAAGTAGAAAATCTAAAATGCTGGAGTAAAACATTAAAACCGTCAGTAGAAATAGCCAGACTTGTAGTAAAAACAGAGTGGCAGAATAAAAAGATAGCACCGAAGATGTTAAAAGAACTCCTGAAAATAATAGCGGACAGAGGGATAAAAGGTGCTCATTACCTCGTAGACAAAAATCACAAAAAAGCACTTGCCGCCTACAAAAGTCTGAACTTTATAAAAGTCGGAGAAAGCACGCTCTACGATGGAAACTGGTGGTGTTATGAGAGAGAAATATAAATAACATATTATAAAATACAATATTATTAATAAAAATTGATATATTTACAATAGTCAGCCAAGAATATGTTTATAATTCTGATTGAAGGGCGTTAGAAATGCATCGGTATTTAGCGGTCGTATTGTGACCGCTTATGTACCGTTATGCAGTTCTCCGAGCGAAAGCGTCCCTGAACATAAAATTATAAACATATTCTTGGCGTCAGTTGTCAGTATAAAAACTTATTGATAAATTTTTATCATGGTGTTATACTATTCAAGGCTCTGAAACGAAAGGTTAGTCCTGACGCAAAGGCATGAAAAATAAATTATAGATTGTAAAGTAAAAGTGGCATATACATAATTGTTTGGACTTATTGTGGTATTACCGGTATATTTAAGATTGAAAATATTTATCGAAAATAATTGTCGAATGGTTATATCATGCTGAATTTACTGTGTTTATAAATAAAAAGTCATGTCTTACCGGGATATGGCTTTTTTAAATTTAGAAAGAGTGGTATTATTTATGGAAACCAGGATAGCGATACTTGGAATAATCGTTGAAAATATGGACAGTGTTTCTGAGGTAAACGAACTTTTACATGAGTACAATAAGTATATTATCGGGAGGATGGGAATGCCTTACCGTGAAAAAAATGTGTCGGTGATAAGTATTGCCATGGATGCACCAAACAATGTGATAAGTGCGGTTTCAGGAAAACTCGGAATGTTAGACGGTGTCAGTGCCAAAGCGGTTTATTCCAAAAAATAAAAGGAGAAAAAAACATGAGTTACAATCCAAAATCAATGCACGCAGAGGAATTTATAGACGATGCGGAAATATTAGAATGTATAGACTATGCAAAGAAAAACAAGAGCAATAGGGAAGTTGTAGATGCGATTCTTGAAAAGGCAAAACTCGCAAAGGGAATTTCCCACAAAGAGGCTGCAGTCCTTATGGAGTGTGATATACCTGAGTGCAATGAGCAGATGAAACAGATAGCCATTGATATTAAAGAAAAGTTTTATGGCAGAAGAATAGTTATGTTTGCACCGCTTTATCTCTCAAACTATTGTGTAAATGGATGTGTATATTGTCCTTATCATGCTAAAAATAAGCATATTGCGAGAAAGAAACTTACACAGGAAGAAATAAGAAAAGAAGTTATAGCATTGCAGGATATGGGACATAAGCGTCTTGCACTTGAAGCAGGAGAAGATCCGGTCAACAATCCTCTGGAATATATCCTTGAAAGTATCAAGACGATTTACAGTATCAAGCACAAGAATGGTGCAATACGCCGTGTAAATGTAAATATTGCGGCCACAACGGTTGAGGATTACGCAAAACTTAAAGAAGCAGGAATAGGAACATATATATTATTCCAGGAAACTTACAATAAAAAGGCTTATGAAGAACTTCATCCTACAGGTCCAAAACACAATTACGCATATCATACGGAAGCAATGGATAGAGCAATGGAGGGCGGAATTGATGATGTAGGTCTTGGAGTATTGTTTGGTCTTGAGACATATCTCTATGAACTTGTCGGAATAATCATGCACGCAGAGCATCTCGAAGCTGTTCATGGTGTAGGACCGCATACAATAAGCGTCCCAAGAATATGTCCAGCAGATGATATTGATACGGCAGATTTTTCAAATGCTGTTCCTGATGATATATTTGAAAAGATAGTTTCTGTTATAAGAATTGCAGTTCCTTATACGGGAATGATAGTATCTACAAGAGAGTCACAGAAAACAAGAGAAAAAGTTTTGCACCTCGGTATTTCACAGATAAGCGGTGGTTCACGCACAAGCGTAGGCGGATATGTTGAACCTGTCAGAGATGAGACAACATCGCAGTTTGATGTAAGCGATACCCGTTCACTTGACGAGGTAGTAAACTGGCTTATCGGACTTGGTTATATTCCAAGTTTCTGTACGGCTTGTTATAGGGCAGGAAGAACAGGAGACAGATTTATGTCTCTGTTAAAGAGCGGTCAGATAGTAAACTGTTGTCAGCCAAATGCACTTATGACACTCAAGGAATATCTTGAAGATTATGCTTCAGAAGATACAAAGAAAAAGGGTGAGGCACTTATTGCCGAGGAGATACTCAAAGTTCCAAACGAAAATGTAAGAAACAAAGCTATGGAATATCTCAAAGAATTACATGATGGTAAGAGAGATTTCAGATTTTAAAACTATCAGGCATTTTTTCTCTGATGTGCTGTGACAGCAATTAGTGTTATTAGCAGGTTGTGAAGCAAATTGACAATATTCGTCTGGCTTATATCAGAATTTGAGAGCATATTATTTTGATAAATCAGAAATGCAGATATCTGGGGAAAACCGGATAAATGAAAATAAGAGGTGTGGCAGATGCCATACCTCTTATTTTACAAGGAAACACATGAAAAATAAAAAACAAAAAAACAAATTATGTCAAACTCCAAAGGAGTTAAAAGCAATATAATTATTCTTCTTCAAATAATGAAGCAAGTTTTTCTATAGTTGAAGTAATTTCAACAACAGATTTTTCAATGTCACTATATATAGTTGCGGATTGAGAAGAAAGATCTCCCATACTCTTTGCAACTACTGCAAAACCAACACCGGCTTCACCGCTTCTTGCAGCTTCAATAGATGCGTTTAGTGAAAGCATCTTTTGCTTATTGGCAATAGAGTTAAGCGAACGAGTATTAGTATTAATCTTCTGAATAACATCAGTTGCGTGTTTAATCTCTTCGCTGAGTGTACTCAGTTTACCGCCGTTTGTATTCTTGAAATATTCAAGATTTACAACATGGTTTACAATCTGTTTTAAAAGTTCACAAGAAGAGTGAATCTGTTCTTCAGTTCTGATAGGAACCTTGCGAAGAGCCGTGATATATGAATCAGGATTTATGCCAAGTTCTACAGCTTTTTTTCTGAATTCTTCTTCATCAGGAGGAGAAGGAAGAACCTGTCCTCCTATAACAGAACCTACTTTCTCATCACCGACCATAATATCTATAGAGAAATCCATAAGACCTGAATGGCAGAAATATGTACCATGATTTTCATTGTCGCATTTAATGCAGCGTTTATTGCCAAGTTCAGAGCCTCTTGTGTATTTCATACAAAAATCGGTGAAATTGCTCCCCTCCGTAATATATTCACCATCATTATCAACCGCAATAGCTGCAAGACCGGTAGCATTTGAAAAGCTGTCTTGAATGTCCTGCAATTTTTGTAAGTCCATAAAATCTCTTATGTTCATAAAGCCTCCAATCTTTATTTAGCATATTAGTTAAATAAACATATCTATAAATTTTTTTCATAATAGTATTTATAAACTGTATTTTAAAATCATCCAAAAGAAAATGAACAAAAATAACATTAAAAAACAAAAATATAAATAAATTTATATATATTATATAACAAAATGAATAAAAAATCAATTATAAATATGTCATTTATGAGCAAATAGTAACAGTCCGGCATTTCATTTCTGATATGAGGGCAAAGCCCTCGCGAGCACGCTCAGATGGAACAAATTTATTTATTCCATCCTCATTTTGCTTTTGCGTAAATAAACAAAAACTGCATTGCGGCGACTGACAGCTTGCCGGCAGGTTTATAAATGTAAAAAATGAGAGCCTGAACTATTATCAAAAAATAGCAGTTTTTATGCTGTAAACTTGCTTAAAACAGGCTTGTATGCTATACTCGATACAATGTAAAGAAAATTTTCATTTATATAAGGAAAGGATGGCAGCGTATGCTGTTATAGACATTATAAAAAGATGTCAGGTGATAAAATGGTAAAAGAGACAGATGTTGTCGTAGTAGGAACGGGAGCAGCAGGATTGTTTTGTGCACTTCATTTTCCGGAGGATACAAATGTGCTGGTTATTACAAAGGATGAGGCAGATAAGAGCGACTCATTTCTTGCACAGGGCGGTATGTGTATGCTCAGGGATGATGGTGATTTTGACGGATTTTTTGAAGATACTATGAAAGCAGGTCATTATGAGAATAACAAGGCTTCTGTTGAGGTCATGATACGTTCATCGCAAAAGATTGCAAAGGAACTTATCGGTTATGGTGTTGAATTTGAACATGACGGTGATAAGCTTGCATTTACAAGAGAGGGTGGACATAGAAGACCGAGGATACTTTACCATAAAGATGTGACGGGAAAAGAGATAACAAGCACTCTTTTAGACAATGCATTAAAAAGAAAAAATATTACGATAAAAGAACATATAAAGATGATGGATATTATATGTGATGAAAAGACAAATGAATGTTATGGTCTTATAGTGAAAAATGCGGATGGTGATATTGATGTTATCAAAGCAAAATATACGGTATTTGCCTGTGGTGGTCTTGGCGGTCTTTACAAACATTCGACGAACTTTAGGCATATAACAGGTGACGCACTCGCAATAGCACTTAAACATGGTATTGAGATGGAGCATATAGATTATATACAGATTCATCCGACTACATTATATTCTGAAAAACCGGGAAGAAGATTTCTTATATCAGAGTCGGTCAGAGGAGAGGGTGCAATACTTCTTGACAAAAATAAAAAGCGTTTCTGCGATGAGTTAAGACCGAGAGATATTGTTACGGCTGATATACACAGACAGATGGAAAAGGACGGTACACCATTTGTATGGCTTTCTATGGAGAGGATTCCTGAGGAGACTATCAGAAGTCATTTTCCAAATATCATGAAGCAGTGCCTTGAGGAGGGATATGACCCTACAAAAGAATGTATTCCGGTAGTGCCGGCACAGCATTACTTTATGGGTGGTATAAAAGTTAATCTTTCAAGCATGACAAGTATGGAAAGGCTTTATGCCGTCGGTGAGACATCGTGCAATGGTGTTCACGGAAAAAACAGACTTGCAAGTAACTCACTTCTAGAGTCAATGGTATTTGCAGAGAGAGCAGCAGATGAGATTCAGGAAAAGATGAAAGCAGCAGATGAAAGCAGGTTTGCAAAAAAAGCAGACAGCAATATTTCAGATATAGATATGAGCCTATATGATGACGACGAAAAGATAACCGTTGAATATAAAGAACTTGTTTTAAACGAGATAGATAAGGAGAAAAGCAGACATGAATGATCCTATTACATTAAAGTTAAATGCAGATAAATATATTATGATGGCACTTGAGGAAGACATTACGAGTGAAGATATTTCTACAAATTCGGTAATGCCTGAGTACCAGAAAGGTGAAGTGCAGCTTATATGCAAACAGGACGGTATAATTGCCGGACTTGGAGTATTTAAGAGAGTATTTGAACTTCTTGACGATACGGTAGAGTTTGAGATGAATGTAAAAGATGGCGATGAAGTTAAAAAAGGTCAGCTTATGGCTGTTGTAACAGGTGACATAAGAGCACTTCTTTCAGGAGAGAGAACAGCACTCAATTATCTTCAGAGAATGAGTGGTATCGCAACATACACAAACAGCATTGTAAAACTTCTTGCAGGAAGTAAGACAACGCTTCTCGACACGAGAAAGACAACACCTAATATGAGAATTTTTGAAAAATATGCCGTAAAAGTCGGAGGTGCTACAAACCACAGATACAATCTTTCAGATGCGGTTATGTTAAAAGATAATCATATCGGGGCAGCAGGAGGCATCACAGAAGCAGTTAAGAGAGCCAGAGCATATGTTTCGTTTGTAAACAAGATTGAAGTTGAGGTTGAAAATATTGATATGGCAAGAGAAGCTGCCGAGGCGGGAGCAGACATTATCATGCTTGACAATATGACACCTGAGCAGATGAAAGAAGCGATAAAAGTAATAGACGGCAGAGCACTTACAGAGTGTTCAGGAAATGTCACAAAGGAAAACATAAAGAACATAATCGATGTTGGAGTTGATTATGTATCAAGTGGAGCACTCACACATTCAGCTCCTATCATGGATATATCACTTAAAAATCTTCATGCGATATAATATGCAACAAGCTGGTACACTAATAGTATTATGAGCAAGCAGCAGAGCAGATTGTAAATATCATCACTCCATGCTTGATGATTTTATCGTTCACAAATTTGATGCATGAGAACAAGTTCTCTTGCCTTGTAAATTTGATGAAATTTTTCAACTAAATATATGAAAAAAGCAGGGCAGAATAAAGTTTTCTGCCCTGTTATTATAAGAAAACCATCAAAGATAACACCTGATGATAAAAGCATGACAATAAAGAAAGGCAAAAAGAGAAAGATAAGTTATGAACTTCCGCAGGGAAGTACAAGTTCAAAAATAACTTTCAGTTCAAGCAACAAAAAGATAGCAACTGTGTCATCAGCAGGAGTAGTAAAAGCAAAGAAGAAAGGAAAATGCACGATAACACTAAGAACATTTAATGGAAAGAGTGCGAAAGTGAAAATAAAGGTGAAGTAGGAAAGAAAACTGTATTGCTAAAGATATAATCCAAGGGGGAAAATGCAAATACCCCTCTAATTTAAAAAAGAAAAAATATAATAACGACATATTTTGTCGAAGTTCTGTGATACAATATAGTCAAATAAAAAAAATAATTACAAGGGTGATAAAAGTTGTATAAGACAGATAAAAATACTCGAATTTTTAAAATTATATTATAATCTTATTACGGGAAAAACGGTAAGCAAAAATTCATTTTGCGTCGAGAACGGGATTACCGTAAAAAAGTTGCGGGCAAAATTGGAAGTGGAGTAAAGTCGATTGCAAGCAGAATTGGAGGATTATTTAGATAGGTATAGTGTGTATAGACAGCGCAAATCAATAAATTGGTTATGCGTTGTCTTTTTTGTAATTATCCACTGCATAAAAATGTGTCAATACACATAAAATAGTAATAGCTATTGATTAAATAAACACTGAATGATATAATATTATTACTAAAAAATGTGTCAATACACAAAAATAAGGAGCGAAGCTTATGGAGATTAAAAGAGATGCTTACCTTGAACAGTTAAAGATAAGAAAAGATAATGGGATGATAAAGATTGTCACAGGAATCAGGAGATGCGGAAAATCATTCCTGTTATTTGTATTGTTTAAGAAATATTTATTGGAGAGTGGTGTGGATAATGACCATATTATTGAGATTGCTTTAGATGGCATTGAAAATGAGGAGTTGAGAGATCCAAAGAAGTGTTACCGGCATATTAAAGATGCAATGAAAGATGAACGGAAGTATTATCTGCTTTTGGACGAAGTACAGTTTATGTCACGATTTGAGGAGGTGCTGAACAGCCTACTTCGTATCAGTAACATTGATGTGTATGTAACCGGAAGTAATGCTAAGTTTTTATCAAGTGATATTGTAACTGAATTTGGAGGCAGAGGAGATGAGATAAGAATATATCCGTTGTCCTTCGCAGAGTTCTATGCGGCTTTTGATGGGGATTATGATGATGCTTGGGAGGAATATATGATATATGGTGGTTTACCACAGGTGGTACAGTTCTCTGTAGAACGCCAAAAGGCTGAGTATCTAAAAAACATTTTAACAAATGTTTATATTAAGGATGTTGTAGAACGAAACAAGATTCAAAATATTGATGAGATAGATACATTAGTAGATATTCTTGCTTCTGCGATAGGAGCTCCTACTAATCCAACTAAAATATCAAATACTTTTAAAAGTGAACATGGTATCAATTACAGCAATAAGACAATATCTAACCATATAGATTATCTTGTGGAGGCATTTTTGATTTCTAAAGCTGACAGATATGATATTAAAGGCAGAAAATATGTGGGAGCACATCTGAAATACTATTTTACAGATGTTGGACTTAGAAATGCCAGATTGAATTTTAGACAACAGGAACCTACTCATATCATGGAAAATATTGTTTATAATGAGCTGCTTATCAGAGGCTATAATGTGGATGTTGGTATTGTAGAGGTATATGCAAAAAATTATGAAGGAAAAACAATCCGAAAGCAGTTTGAAGTTGATTTTGTAGTCAATCAGGGTAGTCAGAGGTATTATATTCAGGTGGCTTATGACATGACTTCTGAGGAAAAGCAGACGCAGGAATTTAATTCATTTAGAAATATTCCGGATTCGTTTAAAAAGATTGTGATAGTGAATGGAACGAAAAAACCTTGGAGAAATGAGGAAGGCTTTGTAATCATGGGAATGAAGTATTTTCTGCTTAATGCGGATAGTTTGGAGTTTTAATTTGAAAGAGGGGATAGTCTGTTAGGAGGTTTTTGTTTTATGACAGATGAAAAGAATATGGCTCCATTAGTTTCTATGCAACAAGAATTGTATGATATGCGGGAAATTGACAATCAAACGAAGAATGTATTTTATTATGATGAAAGTAATAATTGCAGAAAGTTTTGGGGTGATGGTAGTAAGCAACAGTTTAGTTTAATAAGGAAGAACTTGCTGCAAACCACCGTAAATAGCGGCAATGCAACCTGTAGTTGACATATTGCAAAGCAGGTTTGGTTGAAAAATGGTGCTTAAAATGTCAAAATAAAAGAGCAAAATAAATACGAAAGGGGGAAGGAAGAATGTCTTTTTCTGACAAACTACAGAAATTAAGAAAGCAAAACGGTCTTTCACAGGAACAGCTTGCTGCACAATTAAATGTATCAAGACAAGCAATATCAAAGTGGGAGCAGGGAACATTACCTGATATGAACAACATTATAAATGTAAGCAGATACTTTGACTGTTCGCTTGACTATCTTATCAATGAAAATGATGAAAGCAATAAACATGAGTATGATGAGAGTAAAAAGGAAGATGCAAAAGAACTGAATAATAAAAAGGATGGGATTAAAAATAAATTTAAGAAATATTTTTTAGTATTAGTGAATATAATTCCGGCAGTAGCATTTATAGTTATTTATATACTATCAAAGATGCATCCAAGTCCGATAGTAAGAACAACAGAAACGGGAGAAGCATATGTCGGAATAACGGGTTTTGTCGATTATCATAATCTGAGAGGTTTTATGACATTATTATATCTAATGTGGTTAATATCATTTATATGTATATTTATAATACCAATGATTAGAGAAAAGAAGCAAAATAGTGTGACTAAAAAAGAAATATTCAGATTAACAGGCAGCTTAATGATTATCCTGTTTTGGAGTTATGTATATTATGAGATAGTTTATACAGTCTATTTTGCATTTAACCCGTCAGAAATAGTAATAGCAGTTCTGTATAATTTGGTAGCATTATTTTTGGTGTATATCAGAATTCCTCGCAAACCTATCAATGAAAAAAAGCACGCATAATATATTTTATAATAGATGTAATCAATGCAAAAAAAGCATATATGATCATATTTAATTATAATATATTCATATATGCTTAAAAACATTAAATAAAATCCTAAATTACTTCATAACCAGCAAGGAGAGCGATGTGATTTTCAGTGAATGGCGTTTGAAAAGCGTCAGTACTTAATGAGCGTATTATGCTCATAAGTCAATTTGTATTGACTTTATGTACTTGCTACGCTTTTCTCCGAGCGAGAGCGTCCATGAGTCGGAAAACACATCTCCCTCCTTGCGTCAAAGTAATCAATCAAGCAATCCTACAGCTTCGCAATCTCCTTATACTGCTCCTTAAGGCATCCGTAAAGATTTTTATAAATCTCATGGAACTTATCATACTTAGCCTTATTCTCAAGATTTGTCTTACATTCCTTAGCAGGGTCTTTATGTATCATCTTACGGCAGGCATTTTCAACGCTGTCATAGATGCCTGCACCGACACCGGCGAGAATGGCAACACCGAGAGCAGGTCCCTCTGTAGCAGTAACAGTATTAACATCGCATCCGAACATATCAGCCATCATCTGACGCTGGACACCGTTTTTAGCTCCGCCACCGCAAGCCATCATATCATTAACTTCGACACCCATCTCAGAGAGAATATCCTTGCAGTCAGTAAGAGAGTAGCTGATTCCCTCCATTACCGCACGGACAATATCTGCTTTTGTGTGCATACTTGAAAGTCCGAAAAGAACTCCACGGCAGTCTGGGTCAAGATGTGGTGTACGCTCACCGTTTAAGTAAGGTAGATAGATAAGGCGGTTTGCACCGATAGGTGTCTTTTCAACATCAGCGTTGATAAGGTCATAGACACCACAGCCTTTTTCTTTAGCTTCATCTTTATATCCGACACCCATATTATCAAGATACCATGCAAGTGAATATCCGGCAGCCTGCGTAACTCCCATAACATGCCATGCACCAGGAACGGCACAACAGAATGTGTGAACTCTGCCCTTAGGGTCGATTGAAATCTTGCTGCTGTGAGCAAAAACGACACCGCTTGTTCCGATAGTAGTAAATGCCTTGCCATCTTCTACAACACCTGTACCAACTGCTGCCGCAGCATTATCCCCGGCACCGCCGACTACAACTGTTGATGTTGAAAGTCCTGTCTTTTCAGCAATTTCAGGTAAAATAGTACCTGTAACCTCAGGTGACTCATAAACCTTTGCGAGAAGACTCTTGTCAATATCAAGTTTTTCGAGGATTTCGTCAGACCACTGTCTCTTTGGAACATCGAGAAGCTGCATACCTGAAGCATCAGATACCTCAGTAGCAAATTCGCCTGTAAGAATATATCTTACATAATCTTTAGGAAGTAAGATATGCTTACACTTTGCATAATTTTCAGGCTCGTTATTTCTTACCCAGAGGATTTTTGAAGCAGTAAATCCTGTAAGTGCAGGGTTTGCAGTAATCTCGATAAGTCTTTCTGCACCGATTTTTTCTGTAATCTCCTCACACTCTTTTTCTGTACGCTGGTCACACCAGATGATTGAAGGGCGGATAACCTCTCCGTTTTCATCAAGCATTACAAGTCCGTGCATCTGACCTGAGATACCAAGTCCCTTTATATCGTCAGCATTTACACCTGACTCTTTAACTACTTTTGCGATAGTTTCAAGGGCAGCGTCGCGCCAGTCCTCAGGTTTCTGCTCTGCCCATCCGTTGTTTGGAGTATAGAGTGGATAATCTTTTCCGGCAGAAGCGATAACATTTCCATCCTCATCAAAAAGAACAGTCTTAGTTGATGAAGTTCCTAAATCGATACCAATTAAATAATTCATTATAACCTCATTTCTGAGCAAAAAGTCACGAAAACAGATTTCGCTATAAGCTCATTTCATAACATAAATTAAATCATTAACCTGCTGCTCATATCAGGTACAATAAAAATCAAATTATTTCATTGTACTAAAGTGGAAACAGCAACATTAAGTCAGCAGTGACTTGCAGTCAGATGCTAAAACAAAAGGCGATGGCAATATGCCATCGCCCTCAATTAATTAAAGTCAATTGACTGCAATAAAATTTAAAGCTTTTAAAAGATTAAGCAAATGGATTCTCTGTCTTGTAGAGCATTCCCTTTGGCTGGTTAAAGCCGATTTCGTCAACATCTACACCAATGTATTTGAATACTTCGTATAATGTCTTTCCGTAATGACCGAATGCAACAGCTCCATGATGAGGATAGTTGCCCTCGATAAGTACATGACGGTAGAAACGTCCCATCTCAGGAATAGCAAAGATACCGATTGCACCGAATGAACGTGTTGCAACAGGAAGAACTTCACCCTGAGCGATATATCCGCGGAGTTTAGCATCTGCTGTGCTCTGAAGACGGAAGAATGTAATATCTCCAGGAATGATGTCTCCTTCGAGAGTTCCGTTTGTTACTTCGATAGGAAGTGAACGAGCCATAATCTTCTGATACTTCATCTCACAGAATGAAAGCTTGTCTGAAGCTGTGTTTCCACAATGGAATCCCATAAATGTATCTTTCTGTGTGTAATCAAATTTGCCCTTGATATCAGCGTCATAAATATCAGCAGGTACAGTATTATTGATGTCAAGAAGAGTAGTTGCATCTTCACTTGCAACAGTTCCGATGAACTCGCTGAGTGCTCCGTAAATATCAACCTCACATGAAACAGGGATGCCTCTCTTAGTGAGACGGCTGTTTACATAACAAGGTACGAATCCAAACTGTGTCTGGAATGCAGGCCAGCATTTTCCGGCGATAGTAACATATTTTCTGTAACCCTTGTGGTCTTCAATCCAGTCAAGGAGAGTAAGCTCATACTGAGCAAGTTTCTCAAGGATTTCAGGTTTCTTGTTTCCGGCACCAAGTTCTGCTTCCATATCCTTAACAACATCAGGGATACGCTTATCACCTGCATGGTTGTTGAATGCTTCAAAAAGGTCAAGCTCTGAGTTTTCCTCGATTTCGATGTCAAGGTTGTAAAGCTGTTTGATAGGAGCATTACAAGCAAGGAAGTTCTGTGGACGAGGACCAAAGCTGATAATCTTTAAGTTGCTTAATGCATAAATAGTACGTGCGATAGGTACAAATTCATGAATCATATCTGCACATTCCTCAGCAGTTCCTACAGGATACTCTGGGATATAAGCCTTAACATTACGAAGTTTAAGGTTGTAGCTTGCATTGAGCATACCACAGTAAGCATCACCACGGTTGTCGATAAGACCTCCGTTAAGTCCGTCTTCCTCAGAAGCAGCAACGAACATCTTAGGTCCGTCAAAGTGCTTAGCAAGAAGTGTCTCAGAAATTTCAGGACCGAAGTTTCCAAGGTAAACAACAAGTGCGTTACATCCGGCTTTCTTGATGTCCTCAAGAGCCTGTACCATATGTATTTCGCTTTCTACGATACATACCGGACATTCGTAAATATCCTCAGCATCATATTTGTCTGTGTAAGCCTTTACAAGGTTCTGTCTTCTTGTTACTGAGAGTGACTCTGGGAAACAGTCTCTGCTGACAGCAACGATACCTATTTTCATTTTTGGTAAATTAGTCATTTTAAAATACATCCTTTCCTTATATAAAAAATTTACAGTAAAATTGACGCGCATTTTGCTGTATTTGTTTTCAAAATATATTCTATTACATTTTAGGATATTTTGCAATGAAAAAGAGTAGTAAAATATCAATAAATTGTTTAAAGTGACAATAAAAATCTATTATTATAAAAGATTTATCGTGATAATTACAATAAAAATCAGAGAAACAGTACCATAAATATTAGATTTTATGTCTGCTCACTTGCTAACAGGACAAAAATAGGGTATAACAAATACAATATAAATATTAGAAAATAGTGAAAAAAGAAATACAAATAAAATGCAAATCATGGTTGATTGCGAAATTTTACTATATGTTGTGTTAATTACAGATGATGCTAGTGTATTGGCACATTGATTTTTAGCATTACAACAACTTCCTATTCGGAAGCT
>ERZ650918.2248-NODE-2248-length-13881-cov-3.665485_pt1 | contig 13881 bp, 10 predicted proteins | sample MGYA00514758_ERZ650918 | MGnify/ENA metagenome assembly ERZ650918 | reverse complement strand
TGAAAGCCTCTGCACTGGTAGTAGCACCTACGGAAGTACCCAGGAAGATAACGACGATGTACATCAGAGCGTTGGAAGCAGTCTCTGTCAGCTGCTTAACAACACCAGACTCACGGAACAGGTTACCAAGCATAAGCATACCAACCAGCGGAGCAGTTGTCGGCAGAATCATGCAGACAACGATTGTAACAACAACCGGGAACAGAATCTTCTCCAGTTTGGATACCGGACGAAGCTGCTCCATACGGATCTCTCTCTCCTCTTTGGTGGTAAGGAGTTTCATGATCGGCGGCTGGATAATCGGAACCAGAGCCATGTAGGAGTAAGCTGCTACGGCAATCGGTCCCATCAGACCTGTCTGACCAAGTTTACCTGCCAGGAAGATAGAGGTCGGGCCGTCTGCACCACCGATGATGGAGATAGCAGCCGCAGCCTTATCGTTGAATCCCATGAAGATAGCCATAAAGTAAGCGCCGTAGATACCGAACTGAGCAGCTGCACCGAGCAGGAAGCTCTTCGGGTTAGCGATCAGCGGACCGAAGTCTGTCATCGCACCGACACCCATGAAGATGAGGGATGGTAAGATACTCCACTCATCCAGTAAATAAAAGTAATGTAAAAGTCCACCAACTCCGTTCGATGAGTCTTCAATCGATCTCATAATATCCGGATAGATATTTACAAGCAGCATACCAAAGGAAATCGGAAGAAGCAGTAACGGCTCGAATCCTTTTCCGATTGCCAGATACAGGAAAATCAGCGCTACGAAAATCATAACGATGTTTCCAAATGTCAGGTTTAAGAATGCTGTCTGCTGAAGAAGATTGGACAATGTAGTTGTTATATATTCCATATTAATTCCTCCAAACGGAATAACATATCCCGTATTTTTTCAGCCAGTTTTATAAAAATTAGATTAGTTTAATGTAGCAAGAACTGCGCCCGGTTCTACCATATCGCCTACTGCAACATTAACACTGGCAACGGTACCGTCCTGAGGAGCTACGATCTCGTTCTCCATCTTCATAGCTTCCAGAAGCAGGATAACCTGACCACGTTTTACAGCTGTGCCAGCTGCTGCCTTAATACCAAGGATCTTACCTGGCATCGGAGATGTGATGGTTACGCCGCCTGCTGCCGGTGCTGCTGCTGGAGCCGGAGCTGCTGCCGGTGCTGCTGCTGGAGCCGGAGCTGCTGCGCCTGCAAATCCTTCTTCTACGGTTACCTGATATGCTGTACCATTTACGGTGATAGTATAATTCTTCATTTTAAATTCCTCCAGATTTTATCGATGATTATTTACGTGTAATGGAGCGGATATTTACGCTGTCTGCCGGTACGCCGGTTGCTGCTGCGATCGCTGCAGTGATAACTGCTACCAGTTCTCCATCGTTTGCCGCATTGCCTGCTGCTGGTGCTGCGGTACGTGCCGGCGCTGCTGCCGGTGCTGCAGTCTGTACAGGTGCCGGTGCTGCTGCCGGTGCCTCTGCTCCTGCTTTTTTAGCCTTTACATTTGCCTCAATCTCGTTAACCTTCTTGAAGCTGCTGATAATTAAGCTGATGAAGATCAGTACCAGGAATACGGTACCCATACCCATCAGGGTATTTAATGCTGCCTTCTCCATCTTCTCACCGAAGCTGTAGTTTACAACAAAGGATAACTCGGTCGGTACCAGAGAAGTACCGCCGTAGCTGCTTACGCTCTCCTCAGCGGTCAGGGAGAAAGTCAAGTCTCTCTTCTCAAAGGAAGCCTGAACAACTGCTGTGTAGCTGTCATCATCGGCGCGCTCTACGGTCACGCTCTGAATCTCACCCATCTTGCCTAAATCGTCCTTAGAACTGGTCCAGGAAGAAATTGCAGACTCAATGACTGTGTTTTTCTGCTTCTCAGCCTGTTTCAGCTGTGCTGCCAGATCTTCGTCACTGTAGCTGGCGAACTGCTCCAGATAGCTCTTAGCGCCATCGCTCATGGTCTGCTCGATCTCCGGAGAAATCGGCTCTACCGCTTCTTCAGAAGCGCTACCACAGGCGGACAGAGCGAAAAAGCAGACTGCCATGCAAAGTACAAGCAGCATTCTTTTCATATTCTGTTTCATAAATGTGTCACCTCGTAATTAGATCGTTCCATGCTTTGACGGACGTCCCTCTTTCTTCGTGAATCATATCCTGACAGCATCCATGTTTCTTTCATGGCGCCATCCGTGATACTTCCCACCTATCTGTGTTTGCAGGTGTTTTTGCAAAATTTCCAGAGCTTGTCATCCACTCCGGGAATTCTCCATCTGACACGCTGCGGCAGCAGAGGATTGTACAATCTCCTCTGCATACATAAATGGCATGCACTTCCGTCTATGCGAATCCGACTTTAATAGCCATGCATACATAAACATCTGTACCACTGACTTGTTATTCGATTCTCACATAAGCGCTGTCCGGTGCCTGACTGATGACAAACACTGCCCTCATCCCTGTTTCCGGAAATGATTCCGGCAGCCAGCCGCACTGACATCCCTTTTTTAGCACTACAACTCCGCCGACGGTTCTGATTATATAATCATTATACAATATGTAAAAACACGCTGCTTCCATGCAGTACTAAATCCGGAATCTGCATTCTCCGACCTTTCCCTGCCTGCGTCTTAGCGCAGCTGCCTGCCTGCGAACCACTGCTTTCACAGTTTCCTGCTGACAAACGCCCCCGCTTTCGCACTACTTCTGTGCCCGCCATCCCGATTCCGCGCTTCTGCCGATATAACGCATACCGAGGCTCTTCTTAATTTGCAGCCAGAAGAGCCTCGCATCTTTCGTCAAATCCGCACCGGAACAGCCGCAGCTTATCTTGCACATACAGTTGATATAGCAGTTTGAAACGTCATGTTATGCCAGATTACTTATGCTGGTTTCCTCCATCCCATAAGCAAGTCCATTTTTTTGCCTGTTTAACATTGTATAATGAGGTCGGCAAAAAAGCAAGTTATTTCCGTTCGAATTTGTTTACTTTTTCATTTTTTTAACTGAATCAGTTCCAATATCTAGGTACTGGTTCAAATCATATTTATATTATACCCCTGCCGGACCGGACGGCTGCACCGGTGACTGGCTTCCGGTTATCGGAGTCTGTCCATCCGTCGAACCGCCATTTCCCGCCGCATTCTCCTCCGGCAGAACTACCGTGCAGCTTCCGTCTGCCGCTGCCTGCCAGGTATTTCCATCCATCTCAAACGTAATACCTGCGTACATCGCGCCGCTGGCATCCAGGTAATATTTCTTACCGCCAAGATCCAGCCAGCCGGTCTGCATGATACCGTTGGAGTCTGTATAATACCAGGCTCCATTGTCCTCTATCCAGCCTTTTTTAACAGCTCCTGAGCTTCCCAGATAGTACCATTTTCCCTGATCCTGACGCCAGCCAGTCTGCATCTTTCCCGTGGTCTCGTCCAGATAATAACGGCTGCCGGATACCGTGATCCAGCCCGTGGACGCAAGGCCTTCGCTGTCCATATAATACCAGTCTGAACTATCCTGAGCCCAGGCGTTTTTCTGTTTGGCATAGTTGCTGTAATAATACCGTTTCCCGTTAATGGTACGCCAGGTATTGGCCGGAATCTGGCCGGAGAAATCCTTAAATTGGAAATCAATATCCACATTTCCATTGATTCCCTTTACAGAACCGGTGCTGGTCGCCTGCCACATAACAGGGTTCTGGTAGCTGGGACGGGCAGAATAACGGGCTACCCATACGGGATAATCCATCAGGCTCATATCCAGCTTATTTTTCAGCCAGTTTTCATTTGCATAGACAATCGGATAATATCCGGAATCGGATATCTTTTTGCAGAACGCATTTGCGATCGCTGCCAGCTCCTCTTTTGAAAGGTTTCCCTGAGTAGAATCCTCCATATCGAAAGCTACAGGATAAGAAACAGGATAATCATGGATCAGATCCAGCACAAAATCGGCCTCTGCCTCTGCCATTTCCACCGTTACCGCCAATGAGTAAATATACACGCCCACCTTCACGCCGGCGGCGCTGGCCTGCTGGATATTCCGGTGAAAATAGGGATCTACCACTCCCTTGGAACGGGTTCCCAGCATCACGAAGGACACGTCATCTGCTGCGACCTGGCTCCAGTTGATCTCCCCCTGCCATCTGGATACGTCAATTCCTCTGGCAAGCACATTTTGAATGGCACTTCCGTCCGGCATCTGATAGACGCCGTTTACCTTTTTCCATGCATTTGGATTGGTCTGGTCTGCTCCTTTTGCATTCTCAGAAGTGCTGGAGGCAGAAGGCACATTGCCGGTTCCTCCAGATCCTCCTGTTTCTCCCGGGCCTCCTGCAGCAGACGCTCCAACAGACGCCGGCATTTCTCCCGGCCCTGCAGCGTAGGCCGTATACGCAGACCCAAGGGTTCCTGCGCCCAGAATTCCAGCCAGGACAAGTGCCTGGCAGCGCTTTCTCATCTCCTGTCTCTTTTTCATTTTCCTCTCCTTATATCGTACTGATAGCAAAAACGGAGGATGCTGTCAGCCAGTCCCGCCGCAGCATCCCCCTTTATCAACTTGTCCTTGTCACATGTTTCCATATCGGATTTCTCTTATCAGCCTGGTCCATCTGTGCGTCCGGCTTCCAGAGAGCCGCTGCTGGAAGGACCGCTGGAGCTGGTGGAACCTGGACCAGATGAGCTGGAACTGCCAGAAGTTTTTGATACGCCGGGGCCGCCGTTTTCACCGGTTACGCCGCCTCCGGAAGACTGGTTTCCTGCAGCCGGCGTCTGTGCAGATACGCCGTTTGCATTCTGGCATACGCCGGATGCGTCAAAATTGTAGGAGGTACCGTTGATATTTAAGGTAGTTCCTGCTGTCATCACGCCGCCGTCTGCCGGATTTAAGTAATAATACTTGCTGTCGACCAGGATCCAGCCTGTCATCAGGTGACCGTTGCTGTTGAAGTAGTACCACTTGCCGTCGATCTGCTTCCAGCCTACAGACATCTTTCCGTTTGTCATATCCATATAGTACTTGCTGCCCTCGCTATCGCTGAGCCAGCCGATGAGCATACGTCCGTCTGTATTCAGATAGAAGTAATCCTGGTCTACCTTTGCCCAGCCGGTCATCATCTTTCCGTCTGTGCCGAACAGATACCAGTTGTCCTGAATCTGAGCCCATGCGTTCACAACACACTTGCCGTTTTCCTGGAAATAATACCAGGCTCCGTCCATCTCACGCCAGCCGGTTCCCATGCTGCCGTCGCCGCGCATAAAATAGTAATCATCGCCAATACGCAGCCAGCCCGTAACCATGGTGCCGTCCTCCAGCATATAGTACCATTTGCCGTATTCCGGATTGATCCAGCCCTTTGCCATCAGGCCGCCCGGACGGAAGAAATACCATTTTCCATCAATCTGCTTAAAACCAGTGGTCATATAGCCGGTAGAAAGATCCATATAGTAATAACCCTCGCTGGTCTGAAGCCAGCCTGTGTGGGTCTTTCCCTGGTTAATATAGGTCCAGTGATCGTTTGTCTTGGTCCAGCCGTCTGCCGCATAGGATGTAACCGCCATTCCCAGGGCCATGGCGCTGATCACGCCGGCTGCGGTCAAAGCCGCCAGACATTTCTTACGTTTCATGCCTTTTCCTCCTCATTCTTCTGTATATAAGCCCCTTTGTCTGTTTCGGGTTTTCATCCTTTTAATTATAGCACAGATTATCTGTAAGGAAGGTAACAATTTTATTACAATTTCCGTAAATTTTCATACCTGCTACAGAGCCTTTAATTTTTTATAATAGCCCTTTGCATACCGGTACATGATGATAGTATATTCTCCAAATTCCTCTCCTAAAGCTGCCTTGTATACAGCCCACAAACACCAGAGGAAACCGCCCAGGGCCGCATTTGCAAATACGGAATAATATTCTTCTTCCGAAGGCTTTCTCTCTAAATAAATCTCCAGAAGCTTTTCTGTCTGTTCTGCGTCATAGTACGAATAGATCGCCGACATGGAAATGTCCATAATGGGATCGCACATTCCCGCATATTCCCAATCCAGCAGTTTTGCACTGCCGTCTTCAAACATCAGGAAGTTATCCACATTTGCGTCAATATGGCAGAGACATTGTGGACGATCCATCTGATCCAAATGATCCATCAGCTCATTCATCCAGCCTCTGACCTTCTCATAATCTTCAAAAGGGATTCCTCCATGCTGCAGGCAGAGCCTTTCATAAAAATCAATCCGTTCCCGAATATCAAAGGAATGGCCGACAGTAAGACCGGACTGGTGAAGCTTTCTTACAATACCCATACAGATTTCCATATCTTTCCAGTTATCTGCCGCTGCATTCCGGGCGTTTTCATAGTACCGTGCAATCTTATAGCCGGTATCCGGGTTCATGTACAGCACTTCTTCCGTAATCCCCAGAGAGGCTACGGTATCATAAACCTCTTTTTCCTCCCTGCGGTTGATTAAAAGCTCTGTCCCCGGCCCCGGAATCCTGCAGATGCAGTGAGCGCCATCCACCCGGAACAAGAAGGATTTATTTGTCATTCCGGCTTTCAGGCAGCGGATATCTGTAATATGGGACTCAGGCACCTTAAATACCCTGGATACCAGATCCATTGCCGCATTATCCGAATGATTCTGATAGCGTTCATCAAACAGGCGCAGCTCCTCCAGATTTTCAAATTCATACACCTGGTTTTCAGGCTGACGGTTTACATCCATCTCAATCTGATCCCACTGAGACGCCTTCCAGCCGGAAGCCTCTTCTGCGCGGGCAAGAAGCGTTCCCCCTTCTGCCTCCAGACGGCGCTTTGCCTCTCCCTTGAGCATATCTACAAAGGGCTGCTCCCAGTAAAACTGTTCCGTTCCCGGAGCTTCATAGTAGGCTTCTAATACCGGAAGGAACCGGGCTGAAAATTCTCTGGACAGATAGACCGGGCCGTACATCACCCACTGATCCCTTCCGCCTACATTTACATCTGTAATCCTTCCCTTTTTAGTAAAGGTAAAGCACCACTCCTTGGTATCCCCCTTCTGGAAGGAAGCGCTGTACCAGGCTCCGCACTCATAGGCGTGGTACATATTGTCCCGCAGCCAGTTATCAGAGGATAAAATGTACATATTGCGGCCCTTTAACAGATGTCTGGCTCTGTAAACCGTAGCCAGGGTATTTTTGCAGGAATACTCCGGATTGTAGAGAAGCTTTACATCATATTTGTCGATCAGATATTCAAATTTCTCTTTCAGATACCCGACTGCAATGGTAATATCATATACTCCGGCCTCATGGAGCTGGCGGATCTGGCGTTCGATCATACGCTCTCCAAATACCTCTAAAAGCCCCTTGGGCGTTTCAAAGGTAAGAGGGACAAAACGGGAGCCAAAGCCTGCGGCAATGATCAGAGCTCCGTCTACCTTATAGGGCGCTAAAACAGCCTGTCCCGTTTCTGTAAGAGCAAGCCGTTTTCCTCTCTGATCCTCATCTTCTCTGATATAGCCTTTTTCTGCACATTCTTTTATCAGCCCGTTAATGGTCCCTAAAGATAGCTCCATTCTCTTTGCCAGCTCCCGCTGAGTAATATATGGCTCCTCCAAAATGTTTCTGCATATCAACCCCAATCTGTCCATATGATCCTCCATTCTTCATCCTGTATATGCACTGTCAGCGGATAGAGGAATCTTTGTTCCCCTGTCCACTGACATTTTTGTTCATTTGTATTATATTTTTATTTTATATGAACATTATAGCACGGACGCAGGGAAATGCAAGAGCTAATCCTCTGTATTTCCCAAAACAATGGTATTTACTGCCTCGATGAGATCCACTGCCTGAGATCTGGGAATCAGAGAGACTGTCTTTCCATCTGCCTCTGCCAGACAGCTGCTTCCGTCATAACGGTAAAGGACGATCGTTACCTGGGGAGAAACTTCATTATCCAGATGGAGGGTCAGGTGGATTTCCTCCTTTTGTCCCGGTTCCTCTTCTGTAAAGCAATCTGCTTTTAAGCCTTTCAGAGCAGAGAACAGTTCATCTGTCTCTATTTCCTCCTCCTGATACGTCCAGGTGCGGTCATCCTTTTTGCCTTTGGAAGTAAGGCTGTAGTCAGCTCCCTCTAAGGAAATGTCAATTCCTGTGATCTCCTCTGTATCGCCCCAGAATACTTCTTTATGGCGCAGGTCATCATATTTCATGGCCATCAGGCCTTTGTAATCCTCGGCAGTCAGCTTATAGGCGATCTGGGAATTATTTACTCTTGCGTATGCGGTAATTTCTTCCTCTTCCCCGCTGTTTTCCTCAGAGTTCTCCTTCTTCTCTGCCTTTTCTTTTTCCTTCGGATCACGGCTTACGCTTACGGTAAGCGTACCGGATACGTTCTCTTTGTCCTCATTTTCAAAGGTATAATCGGCCTCTAAGGACAGCTCCGGCGCATCCAGTCCATAGGTGCTCCACTCTTCCTCTGAAACATAGTAGGAAGCGTAGTCAGACAGATCCAAATTCTGGAGGGTTCTGATATATTCATTCACCTGCACCGGATCTAAGGGAAGCAGGTTTTCCTCATCCTTCTTAAAATAAACATCCTCGCTGCTGTAGGAAGCCCCGCTGTCCTCTATGCGGACTGCTTCATAGGTCTCCGGCCCTGTAAACCGCAGGCTGCTTACTGTCTCAAGCTCAGGGATCTCATCCTGCTTCAGCATATCCTTTAACACCGCGTCAAAATAATTCAGGGGATCGTCCTTTACCAGATAAGCTTTTCCGTCTCCGATGGACACATAGCGCTGGGAATCCATATTGCTGAAATTGCCCAGCTTTATTTCAAGCTCCTGTTCTCCATTTTCCACATGGATGGTGCAGACAGGATCATCCAGACCGTACTGACTGTAATCCTCTACCTCTTCGATCACAAAGGCTGCTGCAAATTCCTCAAAGGGCTCTAAGAGTTCTTTTATCTTTTCTTCGCTCACAGGAAATTTTTCATCCTCGTCATAGGTCCAGACTCCGTCCTCTCCCTTATGGAACGAAAGGCTTTCCGACTCATTTTCCCACGAAAGGGCCGTGACACCCTCATAGGGAATCTGAAGGATGGTTTCACCGCTGTCTTTGATCTTTTCCTTATGCTCCTCCCTCTGGATCACCGCGATGGCCGCCACGGACAGCACCGCCAGAACTCCCAGAAGGATATATAACCGTTTAGCCCGCTTCATTCTGCATTCTCCTCCTTCTCATTACCACACAAATGCCAATTCCCAGGTATGCAAGCGGGAAAACACCGATCATTACCGCCTGAAGCATGGCAGAAGCAGATTCGCTGATGGTAAGATAATTATAGTTTAGGGATTTGCTCCGGATCGCCATAGCCTCGCTCTCTCCGATCATGGAAGAAAGACCATTCATTCCCAGATCCCCGTTTGCACCAGAGGAAAGGGCATTATACATATCCTCTAAAAAGTCTGAGGAGCCAAACCAGAGGATCCGTCCTTCATTTTCACAGGAAATCGACACAGCTGCCGCAAAGGGGCCATCAACGTCTCCTTCCTCCCGTTCATAGGTGGAAAGCTCATAGCCTGCCATCTTGCTGAAGGCCTGGTCTGTGGTTGACAGAAGGGGTGTCACCCGGCCTGCGGCTTTCGTTTCATCTACCTTTAAACCCTGGACAATGGGAAGAATGGGATAATAGTGCTCTTCAATGAGAGCGTCTGTAATATCGCTGCTCTCCATCTGAGGAAGAAGGGCGTAAGGCGTCTGAAGAGCATAGCGCTCTCTGTCTCCCTCTACTACGATTCCGTCCTGTGCGGTAACGCCGTATTCCTCTAAAAGGCCGTGAAGGTTGTCAAGATTTCCTTCCTTTACAGGCCCTGCTGCCGCAAAAAGCTTTCCTCCCTTTTTGGTGTAATCTGCAAGCATGGTCTGTTCTTCTCCGGAAATGTCGCTGGAGGGCGCATAGATCATAATTCCGGCTGCATCCTCAGGAATGGAATCTACATTCAGAAGAGACAGCTGCTCTAACTGGATATTTTCCTTTTCAATCTGCTCCTTGAAGGAGGCGGGAAGTTCTCTTTCCCCATGTCCCTCTAAAAGATATACTTTGGGCTGCTCTTCATTTACCACATAGTCAATGGCAGAAGTAATGGCTCCCTCTCCGTCAAAGGAGGTATTGTAGGAATAGGAGTAGATATCTGCCTCCTGAACATAAATATCATCATAACCGATAAAACGGCTGCGTTCGCCGCATTCTACAACCAGGCTGTTGTTGGCGGCCTCTTCATCTGTGTACTGCTCTGCAAAGGTAGGATATACATCCGGATTTTTCTTTACGATCTGGATATGATCTGAAAGGCTGTCGTATTTATTTAACAGGTTTTCAATAACCGCATCCTCTTTGTCTGCCTGTACGATCCAGTAAATGGTTATATCCTCATCCAGCCCGTTTACCACTGCCTTCGTATTGCTGGTAATGGAATAGAGCTTTGCCGCACTGATATCGTATTTTGTCAGATTCTCCGGCAGGGCGTTTACCAGTATATTGACCACAATAAGGATTGTAAGAACCACTGCGGAAAGAATCAGGGAATAAGCTCCGCCGTGAAATGCATTACGGTTCTGCTTCATCAGTTATACCTCCTTTTTTCCAGTGACTGCACCGATAAAAACAGGAAAAATGCGGCAAAGGTCACAAAATATACAATCGCAGTGAGATCAAAAACTCCGTTTACAAACACATAAAAACGTTCAAACAGGGAAAGCGTTTTCATAACGGACGGCAAAAGCCCGGAAAAAGCTTCCGAATCTGCCAGATATAAAATAAGCACTGCGCCGCCGGCCGGGAAATAAAATCCATAAGCCAGATGTTCATTTTTTGTTAAATGGCGTATTACCACTCCCAGGACGATCACCAGGGCAAAGGCTGCGATCAGGGCACCTGCTGGAGTGGAAGATACATACTCGGACAGACTGGCGCTGTAGTAGTTGAGCAGGATCACCGCAATGCCGATTCCTGCCGCAAAGCCCTGATTGTCTGTCAGGGAGGAAATGAATACTCCCAGAGCGATCAAGGCTGCGCCCAAAACAAAAAAGGCAAAGATAGAGCCGTAGGAGGTTAAAAGGTATACATCTCCATAGCGGGCAAATATCAGCGGATATACGGAAACAACCGCCAAGGGGATCAGATATACAACAAGAAGCGCCAGATATTTTCCCAGTACAACCTCTGTGGTGGTAATGGGAAGGGAGTATAACAGCTGGTCTGTTCTCTGCTTCTTCTCCTCTGCAATGACGCGCATGGTTAAAATAGGTACAATTACTACAAATACCAGGCTGCCGAAGCTTAATACAAACTCAAAATTGCTTACTGCTGCCTGAAGATTATATAAGGTGGCTCCCAGACCGATAAAGGCCAGCAAAAATGCGCCGAATACATAGGCGGTCAGGGTATGGAAATAATTGCGGAGCTCATGCTTTAATACGGCGGTCATGCCATTTCCTCCTCTCCTGCTTCGGATTCCTCGGTTTTAATATCTTCTGTTTGGGCGCTCTCTGTCAGCTCAATAAATATTTCCTCCAGATCCGCCTTTTTCACATTCATTTCAAGAAGGGGTTTGCCGGCGGCTGAAAAACGCTTAAACAGGGCTTTTGACACCTCATAGATATCCTCGCAGTCCGAATGGAGGGTAGCTGCGGTCCGTCCTATCTCCTTTTCTTCTATGGTCTGTTCTGTAATGTGCTCCATACCGGAGAGAAGTTCTTCTGTTTCCCTGGCGTCCGCCTCTGCTACCAGAGTAATCTCTCCCGGTGAAAGGAGGCGTTTTTCAAGGTTTTCCGGCTCGTCAAAGGCGATGAGCTTTCCTCTGGCAATAATAAGGATTTTCTCACAGATAGTCTGAACCTCGGAAAGAATGTGGGAGCTGAAAATGACCGTATGCTCTCTTCCCAGATCTTTGATCAAATCGCGGATTTCTATGATCTGTAAGGGATCCAGTCCTACTGTCGGCTCATCCAGTATGATTACTTTCGGGTCCCCCAGAAGGGCCTGAGCGATCCCAACTCTCTGTTTATATCCTTTAGACAGGGCGCTGATCCTGCGGTTTCGCACATGGTCTAGACCTGTCCTCCCGATCACACTGTCAATCTGGCTGTGCAGCTCTTTTCCCTTAAGCCCCTTTGCTTCTCCTACAAAGCGCAGATACTCTGCCGGTGTCTCGTTCATATAAAGGGGCGGCTGCTCCGGAAGATAGCCGATCCGTTTCTTTGCCTGGGCCGGTTCTTCAAAAATGTCGAAGCCGTCAATCTTTACGCTTCCCTTTGTGGCTGACAGACATCCTGTCATGATGTTCATGGTGGTGGATTTTCCTGCGCCGTTTGGACCCAAAAAGCCGTATACATGGCCGCCTTCTATCTCAAAGGACAGATCATCTACCGCTGTCACATCCCCATAGCATTTTGTTAAATGCTCTACCTGTATCATGGTTAACCTCCTGATTGGATTTTTGTTTTTCTGGCATTATAACAATTTATGCTGAAATGGGGCTGAAAATTTATGGAATACACCGCCTCCCGTCTGCTCCCTGAGGATTTTCCATGTGGACTGGGTTTCTTTTGCCTCTTCATAAATGGTTTGTTTTTCCTTTACCGGGGTGATGTCCTTTATAAAAAGAAGGATCAAAATGGTGGACGACAGGGTCGTGAGCCCGTCAATGGCGTAAGCAAGGCCCAGATGGTTCTCAAACAGGATTCCTCCTATGGTTGGGGACAGAATAATCCCCAGATTGAGTCCCAGATACATAAGGCTGTAGGCCTTTTCCCTGTTTTCGGCGGTGCTCAGATCTGCTACCAGCGCGTCATAGGACGGATTTTCCATTGTCTGAAAGATTCCTGCTGAAAAAAACAGCAGGATCTGTGCCATGGATACAGGAAGAACCGCTGCTGTCAGGTAACAGATGACCGTTACCAAATCGCAGATAATGATGAGCTTTTTCTTATTGCAGCAGTCTGCCAGCTTTCCTCCCAGCAGGTTTGCAGGAAACTGTACCACTCCCATAGCTATAGTGATCTTGGCGATCTCCTGTGCATTCATTCCCAGCTTATTGCTTAAAATCAGCGTCAGCATGGGCCATATCATAGCTCCCATATTTGTTGCTGCCTTTCCCCAGAAAAGAATATATAATTCTCTTCTCATACCTCTGTACTGGCCGAACATTTTCTCAAATATTGTTTTCATTTCTAATTATCCTCTTAAAATATATGCTGCTATATGCTTTTCCACCTGTGTCAGACCGCACTTTCCTGTGAAATAAAAAAACAGAGACCCTCTGCTGCCAAAGGATCTCTGCATAGTATCTTCTCTTTTAGATAGGGCCTGGCCCAGCAGCCAGCAGCCCATTGAAAGATGGGCGGCTGGCGTGTGCGGTATAATATACGGCATAAAAAGAGAGAACCTGATATCCGCTCCATTTTTGGTAGCATGAAATAACAGGACGCTTTCACGGTACTGCGCCTGCACAGACAAATCTTCATGCGTCAAAATAAATGGATCAAATTAACATCTGGCCTCTCCTTTAAAAATCTGAAGTATGGCTTCAGTATAGCACTGGAAATATATGGATGCAAGAGGGAATCATCCGACTTTATAGCCGGAAACCGTAGCCCTGCACACCAGACCCCAGAACACAGGGCAGCTCTGCCCAGAACCGGTTGATCCCATCCCTGCTTTCAGCGTGTATTTTTCCTCGGTGAAGCTGTACGGTCTGTTCTGCAATGGAAAGGCCCAGGCCGTAGCTTCCGGAAGTATTGTGGGCGGGATCGGCGCGGTAGAAGCGTTTGAAAAGCTGGTTTAAGTCTTCGGGAGCAATCGGCGGGCCCTGGTTTTCTACACTGAGCACACAG
>ERZ650918.2221-NODE-2221-length-14064-cov-4.909986_pt1 | contig 14064 bp, 16 predicted proteins | sample MGYA00514758_ERZ650918 | MGnify/ENA metagenome assembly ERZ650918 | reverse complement strand
GTATATGCATGAGGGAATTAACACTAGTTAATCCCCCAAGATTTACAACTGAGCCAAAAAAGGGCACGAAAAGACACGGTTGAGTATCCAAATCGTACCCCCTACCCCAAAAAACGATTAGGGGGTACGATTGTCGGAAAATGTCTTACTTTTGACGGGATTTGTCTATACTCCATTTATCTCATTATCAATGATTAAAATTAGTTTTGCAATCTAAAAAAAGTGAGATTATGAAGAATGAAAAAAGTACTTTCAGCGTATTGTTTTACCTGAAAAAAGACAAGATGAAAAAGAATGGTTTAGTACCCATTCATGCCCGTATCACAATCGACGGCAAACAAACCCAATTCAATACCAAGTTAGAGGTCTTAGAAACGAACTGGCAATCCGGCAGAGCCGTAGGTAAAACTATGGAAATACAAAGACTGAACTCCATGCTGGACGACATCAAAGCCAATATCCGTTCACACTTCCACAACCAGTTAATGCGTGACAGCTATGTAACCCCCGAAAGCGTGAAAAATGCACTTTTGGGAAAAGAGGAAGAAGCAAATACCATTATTTCTTTTTTCACCCAACACAACGACCAGTACAAGAAAAAGGTCGAAGCAGGAGAAGCCACCCAAAAAACGTATAGCAGATACGAACTGACAAAGTTACGCCTGACCCAATTCCTGAAAGACGAATATCGTGTATCGGATTTGCCTATACGCAAAATCAACAAAGTTTTTATTGAGAACTTCTACCTGTATATAATAAAGAACCACGACTGTTCACCCAATACGGCAATGAAGTTCATACAGCGTTTCCGTACAGTGGTGAACTTTGCGCAAGGCACAGGATTGATAACCGCAGACCCGTTCGCCCATTATAAGCTGAAATTCGAGTACATAGAAAGAGGCTATCTTGACAAGGACGAAATAAACCGGATATGCAATAAGGAATTTGCTTCAAAGCGATTGGAGCAAGTACGGGATATTTTCATTTTTAGCTGTTATACCGGGCTTTCATACATAGATATATGCGAATTAACACGCAACGAGATACGTATGGCATTCGATGATAATTTATGGATTATAAAGAAACGACACAAAACAAAGGTTACCTCAAACATCCGATTGCTGGATATTCCTAAAGCCATACTCAACAAATACGAGGGGAAACTTAAAAACGGTCAGTTGTTACCTGTTATCAGCAATCAAAAAGTAAATGATTATTTGAAAGAAATTGCCGTAATATGTGGTATCGACAAAAATATCACGTTCCACCTTGCAAGGCATACTTTCGCCACGACCATCACGTTAGCCAATGGCGTGCCTATTGAGAGCGTATCTAAGATGTTAGGGCACACGGATATTCGTACTACCCAAATCTATGCAAAGGTCATTGATACGAAACTAAGCAATGATATGGAATTGCTGGCACAGAAAATCAATACGCAAAAGGTTGCTGCTATTTAGCAGATTAGGTAACTGGTCACTTAACAACTTAAAATATAGGAATCATGGACTTACAAATCATACAAAGCAAGATTTATGAAATCAGAGGTTGCCGGGTCATGCTCGACAGCGACCTTGCAGCACTTTACCAAGTGGAAACAAAAGCACTCAAACAGGCAGTCAAACGTAATGCAGACCGCTTCCCTGACGACTTCATGTTTGTGCTTACAAAGGAGGAAACCGAATCTTTAAGGTCACAAATAGTGACCTTAGAAAAAGGTACAGAGGACGAAGCAAACTTGAGGTCACAAACTGTGACCTCAAGATGGGGTGGCTCCCGTTATCAGAATTTCGTGTTTACCGAACAGGGCGTGGCGATGATTTCGTCCGTGCTAAGAAGCGATACAGCCGTTAAGGTAAATATCTCCATTATGCGGGCTTTCGTCCTTATGCGACAAATGTCAATCGGTTACGAAGAGCTTCTAAGACGCATCGAAGAACTGGAACAGAGTACAGATGCACAATTCAGCGAAGTTTACCAAGCACTTACCCAGTTACTAAGCAAGCCCGAACCTAAACCACGAAAACCGATTGGATATAAGACCTATGACGAATAACGGTCTAAGGTATTGAGTTATCTAAGGGGTATCACCAATGATGCCCCTTTTTCAGTTCCCTAAAGTAATGTACCTCAATCACAAATTTTAGCAAAGTTACAGCCCGGCGGGGACAAATACCAAATCCAAGCCGTCCCGGTTTTCTAAAAAATCGCCACACCTACGGGTCGTATTTTTTGAAAAGATATGGTTGAAGTCCTCGCCAAACTGTGGGTGTCCGGCAAAATTTCTTATTGTTTAATTTAAAATTCAGTAGTCATGAAAACAACAGAATTTACCATGCCGGAAATCACCATCTCTTATAAAGACAATGTAAAAGCATCCGAAAGAGTGAAAATACTTTCTTCCGAAACGTCCTATTCTTATCTGAAACCGTTCTATGCTGAATGTATGGAGCACCACGAAGAAAGTTATGTAATGTTCCTCAATCGGGCAAACAAGGCTTTAGGCGTTTCCCTTATCTCTAAAGGCGGCATGGCTGAAACTGTTATGGACGTGAAGATAATCCTGCAAACTGCCCTGAAAGTTCACGCTTCGGGGATTATCCTCTCACATAACCACCCATCGGGCAACCTATGTCCGAGCGAACCGGATAAAAGAATCACCTCAAAAATTAAAGAAGCCTGTAAATGCTTGGATTTGGTTCTGTTAGACCATATCATCTTAACGGATGAACACTATTACAGTTTTACGGACAAGGGGCTTATCTAAGCCCTTTTTTTACTCTCTCATTACGCAATACAAAAAGCCTGATGGCTTTTGCTTCTATCCTCTGAATAATGAAAAATTTCTCCTAAAACTGATTGGAACATTGTCAAAGGTATATCCGTGCCAACAGAGAGAACAACGACCGTTTCCGACACGAAAGGCGGTTTGTTACTGGCTTTCGCCAAACAACACCTACCCAAGAAAACGGCAGAAATCGAGGCTATCCTCCGAGAGGATTACAGCAAGAAAAACACCCGATTGGACGAACGTATCGCAGGGCTGAAAAAACAGGCGAAAGCTGATGACAAAGCGAAAAAGGAGGAACAATCCGTCAAAGCCGAAAAGACGGCTAAAACGGACGAGAAAACGGCTGAGAAAGTGAAGAAAGCCACCGCCCCGACTGTTCCGACAACAGTACCCGCCTTACTACCGAAAGGAAAAACGGCAGAGGTAGCCACAGCAGTATAAACCGAATTATGAACAGGGGCGGGTAACTCCCGCCCCATAATTATAACACTATGACAGTATTCGTGTTATTTCAGACAGATACTTACAGGACAAAGGCAAGCCGTGTATTTTTCGGGGTATTTTCTACAGAGGTAAAAGCGATAGACCACACCAAAGAAAACGGCTTATATACCCATACGGCAGTGGTCGTAATTATTGAATGTGAACTTGATAAATTCGGCGAGGTATGAGAATTGACGCCTATATAGACAATCCTGTAATTGCCATCCAGCAGGATTATTACGACCTGGAGGAACTTTTACAAGAGATAGGACCCGACTGCGAACTGGTACAGTTACGCCCCGAACGGCTTATCATTGTCAATATAGCCCGCAGGACGTTCCATTATCCCCTCAATCCCTCTGTCGGGTGGGTAGCCGACAGGTTGCGGAACATGGTTGATAATGGACTATAAACGTCCTTTACAAGCATTTCAAGGACGGCGGAGAGCAATCCCCACCCGTTAATTTTTCCATGAGCGAAGAACCTATGCGGAGAAAAAGTAACAAAAAGCCTTTCTATGAATTACAGATTAGATTTTAGAAAGTAGTTATTAAAAGTATTGCTTAATGCTTTGTTTTTTAATTGACTAATGCGAGTTTTAATAGCATCCGTATTATAGTAATTTACAGTGAATGCTGTTGTACTACTTTTGAAGTCATTTAGTCTTTTTAAAGCATCCGATGAAAATCCTGAAACAGACCAATATTCAAAAATTATTTTTTTATCGGACAGAATATCTTGTGTTTTAAGATAATTTTTAACGAGAGGAATAACGCTACGTTGCCATTTCCTAATTTCCTCATCATCAATAGGACTTTGGGTCGCTTTACATTCAACTACAATAACTTCGTCAGGGTTATATGCCAGTATATCTATCTCATGTTTCTCATTTTCCCCGTAAATAACTTTACCAACATCAATGTTTGGAAACTTTCGTTGAATTAAATAACCAACAAAATATTCAAAAAGGGAGCCTTTTATATTGTGAACGAGCGTTTTATTGTATATCTCTAACTCTTCGATAAGTTTGACGAATTTATCGGGAGTTCCTGATAAACTTGCCCCAACATTATTTAATAATGCAATCAATTCGTTAAGGGCATCCGCATATTTTTTTCCGAACAACTCCCCAATAAAACCGACAATTATACCTTTCTTTTTAAGTTCTTCCAGTGCATCCGGGTCTATACTATCAACTAATAGAAAAGGCATTAATCGTGGAGCTTTGGAAAAACTCAATACATGCTCCATTTTTCTAATAAAAAACTCAACATCTTTGAAATAAAAAGGGTTTCCTATCATTACATCTCCAATTACAAAGCCTGGCTTTGCATCCGTTTTTAATCCTGTTACATAAGAAACACCTTTTATACCCCATCTAAACTTTCCAAATTCAGCAAATAGTTCAGCCGATTTATATGAGATTAAACCTATGTTTCTGATAACTTGAGCGAAGTCATTCAGTACAGTTCTTTTTATTTGACTTATAGCCCGACTTTTTACCATATTCAATGAATTATCGGTAAAGCCGGGAGCTAAATAATAGTTGTCGTCGTCGTATGTGACAATCTTAGCGTTTATAAATTCGCTCATTATTACAGAAAAAGGCTTATGTCCTTTTAGTCTATTGATAGGATAATTAGTGTAGCATTCCAATTCGGTTTTTGAAATCATCCCATTGTTCAATCTGATTGCATTCAGGCAATACCAATATTTCCGGCCATAATCAAACATGGCTTTGGATAGTTCCTCATACAAGTTATGGGATTTTTTGTGGCTTTCTAAATAACAAAATGATTGTTGGCTTGAAAAGAATCCCTTGATTTTTATAATCTCTTTTGCTCTACTTACCTTTTGACTGGCAGTATTCTCCGGTATCCTTAATCTTGTGGAAAGATGCTTTGCCAATGTGCCTGACATCATTGGGCTATGTTCATTCAGTATTTCTTCTATGACTGTCATATGAAACTATATATAAAAAACTCGTTAGAGTTTTTGCCAGTATATTTTTTTTTTGATTGAAACTATTTGTTTCGCTATTTCTGATTGCAAAAGTAGGTAAAAAGTATGTCATATCAACTTTAAAATAGAATAAATTATAGATGTTTGAAGCCATACATAAAAAACGCCCGAATTACTCCGGGCGCTTTTGGGCGTTTAATATTTCCAGCAAGCAACAACACCATTCGGTCGGGTTCAAAAACGATTGCCTTTCCTGATTTCGTAATGCAGGTGGTAGCTTGTTGTTAGTCCGCTGTTTCCCACACAAGCGATGTATTTACCCATAATACTGTATCACCCATATTTACCAGCGTTTTGCTTAAATGTGCGTAGAACGAGCGGAAGCCGCCTGCGTGTTGAATTTCTATAAAAAACATACCACAAATGTAAGCGATCGGGTAACTCCGTGTTGTCAGAAATAACAAAGCCTTGTGATGTCATAGTTTTATCTCAAGGTTTTCAATAATTTGGTTAATGTCGATGATTTGATAGTTTTCGATGATTTCGTGGATTTCAGATTAATCCTGCTGTTTTCAAGTTATCAGGAAACAAATCTGCTATATCCTTTGTGTAGTCCTCATCATAATCATGAATATGATCTAAGAAGTAAATCATCCATTTTCGGAAGTCTGCTCCGGCCGCTTTGCAGCATCCCATAAAGCTATAAATGATAGCCGTGCTTTCTGCGGTATCATCATTCTGACAGAATAAATAATTCTTGCGCCCCACTGCTACGGGGCTTGCCGCATTTTCGATACCATTATTATCAATATTATATCTGCCATCCAAATGATAGCGGGATAACTTGTTGAATCGTTTGTAGGTATATAGAATAGCCTTTTCGATGGGGCTTCCCTTGATAACCTTGGCATGTTCGGCAACCAGCCATTTTTCAAATCGCACCATGATGGGATAAGCCAGACGTGCCCTTAGCTCTGCCGCGTCTTCAAACGAAAGAGCCTGATCTTTAATCTGCCGTTCCACCTCATAGAGTAACTGGATTTGCTCCAAGGCAGTCTCTGCCCGTTGCTTGTCATTCTTAATCGCGTCAGAAAATTTTCTTCTGGCATGCGCCCAACAAGATAATAGGATAACTCCTTTCTTGCCATCCAGTAATTCGTATCGCTCATAACCATCGGTTTGGAGAGCGCCCTGATATCCGCCAAAGAGCTTGAGAACCACTTCTCCGCTTCTGGAACCTTTGTCCCAGTAAAAATACTGCCGTCCGGACATGGGATCCCGCACAAGCCAGATATATCCTTTTACTGTCTTATGTTTGTCATTCCGTACCACAGGAAGTGTGGTCTCATCACACTGTAAATAATCGGTTTTCTTCATCAACTCCCATAATCGGAAATGCAAGGGCATCAGTAAGTCGCTTACTTCCTGGAACCACCCAAGGATAGTAGACTCCGGAATGTTCATGCCTAAACGCTCAAACTGTTTATGTTGCCGGTAGAATGGTATGTGATCAACGTACTTATCTACCATAAGGTCGGCAAGCAAGGATGACGAGGCATAGCTTTTTGCGATTGGTTTGACAGGACAATCTGCAGTAACGATTACGCGGTCCGCTTTGCGTATGGCTTTATGGCGATAGGTGCGGAGTACATAGAACTTGGTGGGTTCTTTCATCAAGACTTCCGTGTACAGCGGTTCTTCCCCATCCAATAAATCCTTCTTACGGATTGTAACCTTCCGGGTATGCATGTTCAATCTTACGTTCCAGGTTTTCCGGAAGCGATTTGCGGACGGCAGCCTTTTTTGCTTTCTCCATGCGCTTGGCTCTGGCCTCTTTTCCGGATCTTATTTCTTTCTCGGCTTTGGCAGCGGTTTCCTTTTCTCCGGGCAACAGGTCGACACCCTCAAAAAGTTCCAACTGTCGTGCTCGGGGATCAGGGTTGATGTAACGCTCCGATTTGCCCCCGTATAGTTGACGTTTGAGATACTCCACTTGTTTTTCCAGCTGGGCAATGCGGGCTTCCTTCTTCTCAAGTAACGCTTCTTTCTTATTGATTAGGGTGTCCTTTGCAGCCAATTGCTCCCTATAAGCCTGCTGTGCCTTTTCTGGAGTAACCTTCCCTGCTGACCGTAGCCGGCTGTTCTCTTGAAACAGTCGGTCACGGTCAGCCATTAATTGGCGTATAAGTTCATCTTTATCAATTGCGTTTTGGGGCATAATCCGTTTGTTTTAACGATATAAAGATACAAAAAATAAGCAAAATAACCATGCAAATTAGTGACTGTTTTCAATTATTCTTTTGATTTTGAAGCTGTGTTTTTTTCTCCCGAATCCATCTTTTCCGGTGCTTTACTTTCTGCGCATCTATACCTTGGACCATTAAAACCAGATCACTCCAAAGGGTTTCATGAGACACTGTTTTACCCTCTTGGAAATCAATTTTTGGCAGAGAGAATTCACCGCCGGACAACTTCATGTGATAAATCACCAAACCGCCATACTCCATGTGAAGTATCTTCATGCAGGTGCAAGGCCTATTGATAAATATAAACGCATCACCATCTTGAACATCCATTCTCATCTGGTTGGTAACGATGCCGCTTAGGGTATAGAAGCTCTTACGCATATCGGTAGGATAAGGGTATAAATAAAACCTGTCTGAGGATGTAAGACTAAACATAGCTTTAAGGAGTTAAAGTGATTAATTGCTTAAGTATCTCTAAATCACATCCACTATCCATTTGTAGTATTACACCGTTAGGATATGTTATTTTTAGATCCTGTACCTTGAACAGACTTGTTTCTTCTTTGGTGGATTCAATAGAAGAAGTCCGGGTAAGACAATTTACAGCCGCAGGACTTATCGGAATAAATTCTCTTGGGGCCTCCAAAGCTGACACAGTTTGGCTCTTAAGCTTTTTAATCCAATAGTAAAATCGATTCTCTTGAATACCTCGTTCTCTACAAAAATCGCGAACACTAACACCACAGGTTGTGTATTCTTTGTACAGAAGCTGGAAATAATCTAATGTCCAATATACCATAATCTTTGTTTTGAGCGCAAAGATAGGAACGTGGAATGAGAAGGAATAGACGGAGTTAGCCGATCGCGTACCCACAAATTATACTCTTTGTTGATGACTATTCCGTTGCCTGTTGCATACACGGGAGTACCTTTCGCCTCTGCAAAATCAATTCCCGTATGGAACTTTTGCGTTTTATAAATCGGATGTTTCCGTTTTCCGAAACCGGATGAAATGGTTGGGTTCCTAACCGGAAAAATGACCGGACAATGGGAACACGCCCTTGCCAAAATCGGTTCGGTGAGATGGATGCCACCACGTTCCACCGCTCGATAGAGGTTTATGCTTCACAAATTACTACGGAATTGCTCGATATTCCGTTTGAGCGTACCGATGACCGCCCCCGGCTGTGGCTGCCCGAAGTGCAAAAACGGGCAGGTTACATTTATCAAAAAGTCGCCAAATGTAACAACGAACATTGCGAGCTGACGGTCTTCCGCAGCATTGCCAAAAAGGATTTGACCAATACACAGCTTACCGACTTGCTGATAAACGGCAAGACCGGCATAATCAAAGGTTTTAGGAGCAGCAAAACGGGTAAGACATTCGATACCGCCGTAGCTTTCGATGCCGATTACAAAACCGTTTTCCAGTTTGAGGACAAGAACAAAGGCGGCGGAAAGAAAGGCAAGTACAAGTAATTTATTTACCTTTGCCACTGAAAAAGTCATCTATTCATAAGTCATTGTTATTAGGGATAATTGCATGATTTCGATGATTTTTTAGTGGTGGCGTCCGGGGCTTGCTCCGGACGCTTTTTTATAACTAAATTAAATGGAGTTGTTTCGCAATATCTTGAGTAAACTTTGCCATTGGTCTTTTATGAATGTCTTCTGGTTTATCATAATTTCCCAATAACAATCTATTAATTAATTCTTCGTCATATATGACTGTTCCAAAAGAATTGATCAATGATCTTTTGTATGCTTTAGAATATATTTCGCTCTTTATGAGAATTTCTTCTGCTAAATCTTTTTGAGTATTGTATATTCCTTCAATGCAAAATATATCATTATGATTGTTTCTTAGATGAACGTTCCCATCAATAGAATCGAAGTGAATTTTAAAATCATTACACATTCTACTAACCTTATATTTGGTAATTGATTCATCATTCAGCCAAAAATTGAATACATTTTTATTTTCATGATCCAACTCTGAATATAACGTAAAAGCTGCAGGTTTATCACCTTTAGCTTTATTACAATTACTACAAACAGGGTATAAATTGAAAAAAGATGTGCATAAAAAGGGATATTTTGATTTTGAATAGTAGTGATCTAATTCTAATCTGGCAAGTCGTGTTTTAATTTTTTTCTTTTTTTTACGGTCATAATATATATTTTCCACAACAACAGACAATTGTGCATTACAATATACACATGTTTTTAATCCTGAATTTTTCAAATATGGTATACTTTCAACCTTTCTCAAATCTTCATATCTCATTGCATGCACAATAGATTTGTGAAATTCGAATTTCTTGTATGGTGTTTTCTTTGTTACATCTACTTTCAAAGCATCAAATTCATTGATAAGTAATTTCATTTCAGATGGAGTCGCTGATAATATCCGTTCATATTCGTCTATGATTTTCTGAATATAAGCACGGTAATTCTGCTCTTTTACCGGTTTCAACTTGTTTTTTAGATCTTCTAAATTCTTTTTAGGAAGTGTAAAACTGCGGTTTTGAAAAAGAGTTTTAGAAAATTTTCCTGCAGCAGCTAATAAATCGCCATCAATATATATCTTTCTCATTATTTCTCTAATTTAGATTCAAGATATTTAATTCTCTCTCTTATATATTCCTGATCCTTCCATTGGATTTTTTTGTCATATAGCATTTGTAGTCGTTCTTGGAGTACTGGTTCTGCAATTATTCGAATTACATCTTTGGCTTTTTTATCATTCCATGGTGTATTTTGATTAGGTGTATCTGATACAAGGTATTCTATAAGACTATTGATCTTATTTTTAGCAAACTCTCCCATAAATGAATTTTCCAGAAAGAATTTATTTGCTAATAATTCATGAATATTTTCCCCAAAAGTTTGTTCAGTCAATATGCTTTTTTCTTCTTCAAGAATTGGTTTTCCATTTTCTAATTTCAAGATATTTCTTGTAGGTATATCCGACAAAATAAAGGGAGAATGAGTAACGAAACACATGTTAATACTGTGTATGTCATCAAGCTTCGCAGTACTTATTTGCTCTATCAAACGTTTTATATATTGCCGTTGAAATTCGGGATGAAAATATAGTTCTATTTCTTCAAAAATGAGGTTGATATATTTATACTTAATCATATCCTTGTCATTCGATATAGAACTAATATTTTGCAAATGATAAATTACTGAACTTATACTGTTTAATTCTTGCCGTTCCCCTGAACTTAATTCTGATAATGATGTATATTTTTCACTATCGGTTTGTTTGATATTTATATCTATTTTAAATATAGGCGGAGGTAACAATTCGATGGTGTCTAATTTCCCATTCTTATGTTCTGGTATAGTATTTAGTCGATCCCTGTAATTAGAAAAACCAATAACCGTATCAGACCCATCATTAATTTCAGAATAAATATACTTATATTGTGGCTCAAAATTCACAAAATTCAATGTTTGTCTTAGTTTAAGTGTTACATGACTTTTGTCTTTCGCTGTAACTTTTTTTATCACGCTACTACATGTTTCACGAATACGATGTATTTGATTTTCATCACAAATAAGTTCAGTAAAGTAATAATTTTTATTAAACTCTCTATATTGTGGATATTTTTCAACTATTGAAATAGACTTGTATACCAAATAATCATATACCTTTTCGCCTATTGCGCTATTTAGTTGAGATACATCACACTCTTTTGTCCATTCATACCTGTATGCGGAAATTAAAACGATGCGCATGAATTGTGTAGAATTAAGATGTTGTATATCGGATGTCTTTAATTCATTAATTATATCAATTAAAGTAGTCAACATTGGCAAATCTTGATATTTTGAGAATAATTTCTCTGCCGAAGAGATTATCTGCTCAATATCTGTGTCCTGCGGAAGCCACTGAGGTTCATTCCTTTCTTTCCGTATATCATCAATAAGTTTTCCTCTTATTGAAATAGCCCGCTTTATCAGCGCTCTTTCTTGTTTAATAAATTCGTTTATGCTTTTAAACATGGAAATTAATGTTGAGACCCTATCATTTAATGCGCCTTTATTTATCTTGTCATAATGAACTGACTCATTTTGAATCTGCTGTAGGCCCATTTTGCTCTCTATGTGAAGGCTATGGTCTATATTTAAAGTTGCTTTAAAAAAATCATATAGTGATTTGTCTTCTAATTTTGAATTTTTAAACAATGATAATTTTAAAGATATTGCCTCTTGCTTTTCGTTGATTTTTCTAAAACTATCGTTTGTGACAAATAAACTTGTTAGTCTTTGCCTTATAAGATCATTCTCTTTATTGATATCAATGACACCATTGTCTCGCCACGGATTTAATACGATTGGGGTTTGATAACCATCATTTTTATGAAAAATTCCATTTATCCAACATTCTTTTGTTGGAGTAAATTCCTTGTGAAATTCTCTTGCATTATATGCATATAAAGAATAGTTTGACACTTGGGTGTAAAACAGATGATCTTCTATTTCTTTTAGTTCACTTATTTCTTTTATTGGATTGTCAATATTAAATGTATAATCTTTCTCTATGCAATCAGAACTCAATTTCAATGTCTTTCCATTTGATTCCAGCGTGTACAGACTGTTGCCGATAGAATAATAAACCACAGCAAATACGCCCTCGATAGCCTTCAAATCATTATGATCTTTCAAATACCCTGATGCATATGAAAAATTACTTAGGACTCTCATAAATAATTCAATTATAGAACTTTTTCCATCTCCATTTTTCCCAACAATTGCAGAGATACTGAGTTGCGGTGCATTATTATTTAAGCCAGAAGAAAAGAAATCTTCGGGAACTTCAGAATACGTTTTATTCTTTCTCTTTCTTATACCTGTTTTACTATTGATATCTTCCTCGTAGTCGTTGTATAAGAAATAAGTAGTATTTTCTTTAAGTACTTTTAGAATATGAGGTGCACAACCATTCAATGGTCGAACAGCAATGATCCTTAATTGTTTCTTGGTTTTCATAACGCTTCGTTTATAATTTGCGCAAAAGTACAAATTAACATTTACCTGATAAAATGCTCTGCATTCTATTTGTCAATGCATTACATTTATTCCGTGCTACCTGATGCCATGACTTGACTCATTTAATTCGACCAAATAAGGTCATTTGAATTCATTGGGCAAAGGTGTTTACGGCTTCTTCACGGTCTGTCAAGTTCGGACTTCGTTTGAAAAAAATCTTCCTCTTTCCCTTTCTCCAATTGTCCGGGCGAGCGTATTTTTCTTCAAAAACTTGACATTCCCAAAGCCTACACCGAGAATCGCCCATGAAAACAAAATGACCGTAAAGTCGAAACTTACAAAATTGAAGTCATGAAAGATTTATCAGAAGCACGGGTTTATGTAGGCACTTATGCCAAATACAATGATGGTTCCATTTTCGGCAAGTGGTTAGACCTTTCCGACTATTCGGATAAGGACAAATTTTTGGAAGCGTGCCGGGAACTCCACGAGGACGAGCAAGACCCGGAATTTATGTTTCAGGACATCGAGGACATACCCGAAGCCCTGATTTCCGAAAGTTGGCTTTCTAATAAGTTCTTTGAGCTACGGGATGCCATCGAAAAACTAAGCGAAACCGAGCAGGAAGCGTTTTTCGTATGGTGCGACCATCACAACAGCGATATGAGCGAAGAGGATGCAGACGACCTTGTTTCTTCCTTTGAGGACGAATATCAGGGAGAATATAAAGACGAGGAAGATTACGCCTATGAAATCGTAGAGGAATGTTACGAACTGCCGGAGTTCGCAAAGACCTACTTTGATTATTCGGCTTTTGCCCGTGACCTGTTTATGACTGATTACTGGATGGATAACGGCTTTGTTTTCCGTTGCGCCTGATTACTAACCGGGTGGAGCAATCCACCCACAATACACCAAGACAATGAAAGTATATAATAAGATAACGACTTTTTTACGATGGTTTATACTTGCTTTTATCATCTATCAGGCAGCCACCAGCACCGCCGGAATGTGGATAGCCCTAATCATAGGCTTTTATATAGTTCGGTTCTTTCTCTGGCTGTTTATCTCTGCCGTTTACTTGTTTTGTATGGCGATTATTTTCATTGTGTTGCTCTCATTTTTGATTATCTGATAACTCTTGTAAATTATAACGATATGGAAACTTTAAACAAAAACGGGGTAAGCATTCCCCAAATACTGGGAGAAGAAAAATATATAAAATGCTGTTTAGGCGCATTCAGAGGTCAAATTCTTCTAATATAACTATCGGCATATAAATAATACTTTTTTCTAAAATGGAGAAATGCCTGAAATATGTTACCAAATGCTGGACGAGTGGATAAAACGCCAAAAGTAACCATTTGTTTACATCCTATTTTCAGATGGACGTATATGAAATTAAATTGAGCCGAGGTTATTTTGGAGGTTGTTTTTATGAAGAAAGAAACATTGAAGTGGTATAGAAAATGACCAATTTCAAAATAGAATAAGCAGCCTTCCACCTTCACCACTCTATTTGACCAACAATACCAACCTAGTTGAAATCATGGAGTTGATTAGTGGACTATTCCTATCACA
>ERZ650918.2206-NODE-2206-length-14178-cov-5.245061_pt1 | contig 14178 bp, 12 predicted proteins | sample MGYA00514758_ERZ650918 | MGnify/ENA metagenome assembly ERZ650918 | reverse complement strand
TGAACGAAGACGAAAAAGCTAAGTTCGCAGCTAGCGCAAAAGCTGTTCACGGAACTAACGCTGCTTTGAAAGAAGTAGGTGCTCTTTAATAAAGCAAATCCCCTTACATTTATATATCAGGAAAGGCTGTCCTTCATCATGGAAGGACAGCCTTCTTTCTTTTCTTCTCCCCCGCTCATCTTGTTATATTTTTAAAAAAAGCTAATTCTTTTTGCGTTTTCACAGAAAGCGCATACATTTGCATCGTTGTTTATGCAATTATTGTTTAAGCTAACAAGTTCAAAAAAACTGACTACTTCAATAAACAAATTACATAAGAACAGGGTTATTTAAATAGAAGTATCACCTTATTAATATGCAAGATGCGATGAAAAAACTATTTCTCCTGACAATTCTGTTAAACCTGACTTTTATAGTAAAAGCGCAAACTATACTGAGTTTGGATAGTTGCCGCGCTTTAGCCCTTGCCAACAATAAAGATCTGTTGATAAGCAATGAAAAGATAAATGCCGCCCACTATCAGCGAAAAGCCGCATTTACCAATTACCTACCCAGCTTCTCGGCAACCGGAGCTTACATGAGAAATCAAAAAGAGTTCTCTTTATTGAATACCGACCAGAAAGCTGCACTTTCGGGATTAGGAACCAGTATGGCAGGCCCATTGGAGCAAGCCGGCGGAATCATAGCGCAATTACATCCGGAACTTGCTTCTAAAATCCCTGAATTAGGAGCGAGCCTGACTTCTGCCTTTAACAATGCCGGAAGTTCACTGGTAGACGCGCTCCGCACGGACACTAGAAACGTGTACGCCGGAGCTGTCACGCTGACACAGCCACTCTATATGGGTGGAAAAATCCGCGCTTACAACAAGATAACACAATACGCCGAGGAACTGGCACGTCAGCAACATCAAGGCGGCATGCAGGAAGTTATCATGAGCACTGACCAGGCTTATTGGCAAGTCATTTCATTAGTCAATAAGAAAAAGTTGGCGGAAGGATATCTGAAACTTCTGCAACAGTTGGACAGCGATGTGGAAAAGATGATTGCCGAAGGAGTAGCCACTAAAGCAGACGGTTTATCCGTGCGCGTCAAGGTGAATGAAGCGGAAATGACACTGACAAAAGTAGAAGACGGATTAAGCCTTGCCCGAATGTTGTTGTGCCAACTATGCGGGCTCGATCTTAGCTCTCCCGTCACTCTGACAGACGAAAATATGGATGACATTCCCCTATTAGCACCGGAGACTCATTTCGATATGTCAACGGCCTACGCCAACCGACCGGAGATACGCAGTCTCGAACTGGCTACGCAAATCTACAGGCAGAAAGTGAATGTCACCCGTTCCGAACATCTTCCTTCTATTGCGTTAATGGGAAATTATATGGTTACGAATCCTTCTGTCTTCAACAGTTTCGAGAATAAGTTCAAAGGAATGTGGAATGTCGGAGTGATGGTGCAGATACCTATCTGGCATTGGGGCGAAGGTATTTACAAAACAAGGTCTGCCAAAGCCGAAGCAAAAATCGCGCAATATCAACTGGAAGATGCCAGGGAAAAAATCGAATTGCAGGTTAATCAGGCAGCGTTCAAGGTGAACGAGGCCGGTAAAAAACTGGTGATGGCTTCCAAGAATATGGAGAAGGCGGAAGAGAATCTTCGCTATGCGACACTTGGCTTTAAAGAAGGCGTAATTGCCACCAGTAATGTTCTCGAAGCGCAAACAGCCTGGCTATCCGCCCAATCGGAGAAGATTGATGCTCAAATAGACGTGAAACTGACAGAAATTTATCTAAAAAAATCATTAGGAACTTTGAAATAATTCATAATCATATGGCACCTACTAAATCACAAAACAGCAATATGCTGCTGGCATTTCTTACTTTACTCGGAGTTATTGCAATCGTTGCAGTCGTTGGTTTTTTCATGCTTCGCAAAGGGCCTGAAATCATTCAGGGACAGGCAGAAGTTACCGAATATCGTGTCTCAAGCAAAGTTCCGGGACGTATTCTGGAATTTCGTGTGAAAGAAGGACAGCAGGTCAATGCCGGTGATACACTGGCTATCCTGGAAGCGCCGGATGTAGTGGCGAAGATGGAACAGGCACGTGCCGCCGAAGCTGCCGCACAGGCACAAAACGAAAAAGCTATCAAAGGGGCACGTCAGGAACAGATTCAGGCCGCTTATGAGATGTGGCAGAAAGCACAGGCGGGAGTCACCATTGCCGAAAAGTCATACAAAAGAGTGAAGAACTTGTATGAACAGGGAGTGATGCCTGCACAAAAGCTGGACGAAGTAACTGCACAACGGGACGCCGCTATCGCTACCGAGAAAGCTGCAAAAGCACAATATACAATGGCAAGGAACGGAGCTGAACGTGAGGACAAAATGGCTGCGGAAGCTCTTGTCAACCGTGCAAAAGGAGCCGTTGCCGAAGTTGAATCTTACATCAAGGAGACTTATCTTATCGCTCCGGCAGCCGGAGAGGTTTCGGAGATTTTCCCGAAGGTAGGAGAACTGGTAGGTACCGGCGCACCTATCATGAATATTGCCGAACTGAATGACATGTGGATAACGTTCAATGTGCGCGAAGACCTGCTTAAAAACCTGACTATGGGAACTGAATTTGAAGCAGTCGTTCCGGCTTTGGATAATAAAGCGATCAAACTCAAAGTGTATTATATGAAGGACTTGGGTAGTTACGCAGCCTGGAAGGCTACCAAGACGACCGGTCAGTTTGACCTGAAAACATTCGAAGTGAAAGCATCTCCGATGGAAAAAGTAGAGAATCTTCGTCCGGGCATGTCAGTTGTCATTGATAAGTAATCATGAAAGAGAGAGAAAAGAAATATATAGCATTGTGGCAGGTCATGCAAAGAGAATGCCGGCGGTTGGTATCACGACCGCTTTATCTCTTCTGCATGGTCATCGCCCCACTTTTCTGCTATATCTTCTTCACCACTTTAATGGATTCGGGACTGCCGAAAGATCTTCCTGCCGGTGTGGTGGATATGGATAATTCGTCTACGTCCCGCAATATCGTGCGCAATCTGGATGCTTTTTCGCAGACGGGTGTCGTCGCCCATTACAGTAATGTGACGGATGCACGTATAGCCGTACAGGAAGGAAAAATCTACGGGTTCTTTTATATACCCAAAGGCTTGTCGGCGGAAGCACAAAGCCAGCGGCAACCCAAGATTTCTTTCTATACCAACTATTCATACCTGATTGCAGGTTCCCTGCTTTTCAGGGATATGAAAATGATGGGGGAACTGACAGCAGGCTCTGCCACACGTACCACGCTATATGCCAAAGGAGCTACGGAAGACCAGGCTATGGGATTTCTGCAACCTATCGTGATAGATACGCATCCGTTGAATAATCCCTGGCTGAACTATTCGGTATATCTATGCAATACGCTGATACCGGGAGTACTCATGCTGCTTATATTCATGGTCACCGTTTATTCTATCGGTGTAGAAATCAAAGATCGCACCGCCCGTGAATGGTTGCGCATGAGTAACAATTCCATTTATATAGCATTGGCAGGAAAGCTGCTTCCGCACACGGTAATCTTCTTCATTATGGGTATATTTTATAATGTATACTTATATAGTTTCCTGCATTTCCCCTGCAATAGCGGTATCTTTCCCATGATATTCGCCACGCTCTGTCTTGTGCTGGCATCACAGTGTTGCGGAATTCTCATGATAGGGACTCTGCCTACTCTGCGGCTCGGACTAAGCTTCGCTTCGTTATGGGGTGTCATATCGTTCTCTATTTCCGGTTTCTCATTTCCGGTGATGGCGATGCATCCTGTTTTGCAGGCTTTGAGCAACCTGTTTCCATTGCGTCATTATTTCCTGATTTATGTAGATCAGGCACTCAACGGATATAGCATGGCTTACTCATGGAGTAACTATATGGCTTTATTAATATTCATGATGCTTCCTTTCTTCGTGGTTCATCGCTTGAAAGAAGCATTGGTTTACTATAAATACATACCCTAAATGAAAGATATAAAATTAAAAGATAAGATAGCCCAAGGCATCAATGACCTGTTTTATATCTGGAAGCGTGAGTTTCAGACAACTTTCCGCGACCAGGGGGTACTGATATTCTTTATACTCGTCCCGTTGGGCTATCCACTGCTGTATAGCTTTATCTATGACAATGAAGTGGTGCGCGAAGTTCCTGCCGTTGTTGTGGACGATTCCCATTCCTCTTTGAGTCGCGAATATCTCCGGAAAGTAGATGCTACGCCCGATATTCAAATCGTATCTTATTGTGCCGATATGGAAGAAGCCAAGCAAATGCTGAAGAACAGACGTGCGTATGGCATCATTTACATTCCTTCAGATTTCAGTGATAATATCGCAAAAGGAAAGCAGACGCAAGTCAGCATTTATTGTGATATGAGCGGATTACTTTATTACAAGTCCATGCTGATAGCCAATACAGCCGTTTCACTAAACATGAATCAGGATATTAAAATAGCCCGTAGCGGTAATACAACCAACCGACAGGATGAGATAACTGCTTATCCGATAGAATATGAGGAAATCTCGATATTCAATCCTACTGCCGGATTCGCCGCTTTCCTGATTCCTGCCGTACTAGTATTGATTATTCAACAGACATTATTGCTCGGTATCGGTCTTGCTGCCGGAACGGCCCGTGAAAATAATCGGTTCAAGGATCTCGTACCCATCAACCGGCATTATAACGGTACATTGCGAATCGTACTCGGAAAAGGGCTGAGTTATTTCATGGTTTATGTATTGGTCGCTTTCTATGTGCTACATATCGTACCACGACTATTCAGCCTCAACCAAATCGGACAACCCGGTTCATTAGTATTATTCGTTGTTCCTTATTTGGCGGCTTGTATTTTCTTTGCCATGACAACGTCCATTGCCATTCGCAACCGGGAAACGTGTATGCTGATTTTTGTATTCACATCCGTTCCTTTGCTATTTATATCAGGAATTTCCTGGCCAGGGGCTGCGATTCCTCCGTTCTGGAAATATGTATCTTACATATTCCCGTCTACTTTCGGAATCAATGGTTTTGTAAAAATCAATAATATGGGAGCAACTTTGAGCGAAGTGGCTTTTGAATATAAAGCTTTGTGGTTACAGGCGGGTATCTATTTCCTTACTACCTGTTGGGTATATCGCTGGCAAATACTTATGAGTCGTAAACATGCCATAGAGAGATATAAGGAGCTGAAAGAGAAAGAAACTACACTAAAGTAGCATGTACAGCCTGCTTTATCGAAAGAAAATGATACCTTTGTGTATTGTACATTACCTAATAAGAGAAATATGAAACCGGTAGCTAAATTTTTTAATACGGCAGGCCCTATTCAGCCTAGTCTCCACTATAATATCGATCCACTTATTCGCATTAATGTGGAAGAGATAGAGCTACTTATCCATCAACAGAAGTATTTTGTCCTTCACGCTCCCCGGCAGACAGGAAAAACATCCTGTCTCCTAGCTTTACGCGACTACCTGAATGCCCGTGGAGAATTCTGTGTAGTCTATGCCAACATTGAAGCCGGACAGGCATACCGCAATGATACGAAAACAGTGGAAATAATTGTAACAGGAGAAATAGCGGAAAGAGCATGCACGGTATTAGGAAACCGTTCTCCTCTCGAACTGCTGAAACAAGTGCGAGAAGAAGCTGTCACTGGTGGACTTGTAACCAGCTATTTAAAAGCATTATCTAATGTCTTGGACAAACCACTCATTCTCTTTATTGACGAAATAGACGCATTGGTAGGTGATTCACTGATTTCTGTACTCCGGCAAATACGCAGCGGATACGATCAACGGCCGTCCAACTTTCCGCAAAGCATCGTCCTCTGCGGCGTACGGGATGTACGGGATTACCGTATCGTGACTTCCGGTCAGGACATTATCACTGGCGGTTCAGCGTTCAACATCAAAGCAACCTCCCTGCGTTTAGGCAATTTTAGCCGGGACGAAATACACGATTTGTATATGCAACACACTGCCGCCACTGGTCAAGAATTTGACGAAGATTGTTTTCCTGTCATTTGGACAGCTACCGAAGGACAACCGTGGCTGGTCAATGCGCTAGGCTATGAAGTGACTATGGAAATGAAGGAAAATCGGGACCGAAATATCCGCATCATTCCCGAAATGATGTATCGTGCACAAGAACGGATTATATATCGGAGAGATACGCATATTGATATCTTGATTGATAAACTACGGGAAGAGAGGGTAAGAGGGGTTATTGAACCTATGTTGGCAGGAGAAGTAGATGCCGAAGATTCTTTAATTCCTCAGGACGACGTACAATATGTGGCAGATATGGGACTTATTACCCTTGACAAACCACGGCGTATAGCTAATGCCATTTACCGTGAAATCATTCCACGCGAACTTACGTGGAGTACTCAAAGCGGACTCACCCAACAAGCAGTCTGGTACATCAACCCGGACAATAGTATCAATATGGAGAAGCTTCTACTAGACTTCCAACAGTTCTTCCGGCAGAATGCCGACTCGTGGATTGAGCGCTTTGATTACAAGGAGAGCGGTCCGCAACTGTTGCTACAAGCTTTTCTGCAGCGGGTAGTGAATGGCGGCGGTTACATTGACCGGGAATATGGCTTGGGACGTGGGCGTACGGATTTACTTATCACCAAACCTCTGACCGATGGTTATGGCGGACCAAAGCAACGAATTGTACTGGAACTGAAAATTAAACGGGGGGACTTGGAAAAAACGATTGCCAAAGGATTAGAACAAACCGCCGCTTATATGGATAAATGCGGTGATGTATGCGAAGGTCACTTTATTCTGTTCAATAGGGACAAGGGAGCGAAGTGGGAAGATAAGATATGGCATTGCAAAGAACAATATGGTAATTATAACATAGAGATATGGGGAATGTAAACCATAACCGTTATAATTCATTGAGAAAAGAAACAAAAATCCCTCGTTCCAAGAGAGTCAGGAACGAGGGATTTTTTCTGAGATATTATAAAGAGAGTATAATTCCTTTTAGAATTTGTAACCTACAGTGATTGCAAAGTTCATGTTTTTAGGAGAAACCTTCTTATTATTCTTATCAGTATAATCACCTTTTAATGGTTTAATAAAACCATATTGTCCTGTCAAATTAACCAAATAATGTTCACTGATTTCAAGCCCTATGCCATATTGAAGTCCCAAATCAAATCTTTGCATAAATGCCTCTTTTGCTCCATCTTCCTTCTTAAACAACTTAAAACTCCGTTCGGGATATTCTTCTGGATAATCTTTCGCTTCTTCAGCATAATCTCCTGATAAATCATAACTTGTTTTTGACTTACCACCTAATCCAAATGCCAAATAAGGACCAGCATTAACACTAAATTTCATATTATCAGCAACTTGAAATTTCACAGCAGCTAAAATAGGTATTTCAAGATAAACAGGATTTATCTTCCGTGTTTCAACATCCTTTCCGTACTCGTCAGAATCATCTTCTTCAATCTTTGTACCCTTAGCAGTAATATTCAAACCTGATTGAACAGCCCACATGTCATTGATTGCATAATCTACTCCAACTCCAAAAGTATAGCCAAGTTTCATCTTGGAATCTTCAATCTTAGTAACATTGTTCATGGTCATACCAGCTTTAACATTCCATGAAAGTTGAGAATAAGAAACGATTGAAACAAGTGCGAATAGCACAAAAATCAAACCTTTTTTCATATCATTTATTTTTTTAGTTCGCCTCCCTCTTCCCTTTGGTCAGCATAGTTAATTAAATAGTTTTGTTCTTAAGTGCGGGGAATCTTTCATACCTTATTAAGGTATCGAAACGCACCATATCATATTTAACGTCTGTTTCGTACTGGCAAAGATATTTCATTTATTTTAAATAAAAAAGTGGCTAACTATCTGATATTAGCATAAAGGTTATTAAAATGTGACTATTTAGCCAAAAAGAATGCCTATTCGAGCGTTTTTTGTGCTTAATTATTTTAAGGACAGAAAGACAATCAAAATATAATTGCAAGTCTCATGCATTTACAATTATTAACCGACTAACCATTGCCTATTTACGAAATATTCGTAGATTTGCGAAGTATTCGTAATTAAACAATATCTCCATGGAAAAGTTAACAATACAAGAAGAAGAAGTAATGATCTACATTTGGGAGTTACAAAGCTGTTTCGTAAAGGACATCGTAGCGAAATATACGCAACCTGCTCCGCCGTACACCACAGTAGCATCCATCGTGAAGAACCTCGAACGGAAGGGATACGTCACACCGAAACGTGTGGGTAACACTTACCAGTACACTCCCGCTATTCGCGAAAATGAGTATAAGCGCCATTTTATGAGCGGCGTAGTTCGTAACTATTTTGAGAACTCTTACAAAGAAATGGTTTCTTTCTTTGCTAAGGATCAGAAGATTTCGACCGATGATCTCAAAGATATCATCGACCTGATTGAAAAAGGAAAAGAAGATTAATAGAAAATATTCATTACTATGATGACTCCGGAATTAGCCTATTTTCTAAAGATAAATGTAGCAATAGCCCTATTCTACGCATTCTATCGGTTGTTTTTCTATAAAGACACCTTCTTCCATTGGCGTCGGGCGGCTTTGCTATGCTTTTTTGCCATCTCCTTACTTTATCCTTTGTTGAACATTCAAGGATGGGTAAAAGCCCATGAACCAATGGTGGCAATGGCAGATCTTTATGCAACAATTATACTTCCGGAACAAACCATCACTCCACTGCAAGAACCAACAATGAACTGGCAAGAGTTAATCTTACTCTTTATGAAAATCATTTATTGGAGTGGAGTATTAGTATTAACAACACGTTTCCTTGTGCAATTAGGCAGTATCATACGGCTACATATCCAGTGCCCTAAAAGCACTATACAAGGAGTACGCGTACATCTTTTAAAGAAAGAATACGGCCCGTTCTCTTTCTTCCATTGGATATTCATTCATCCACAGTCACATACAGAGTCCGAAATCGGTGAAATCATTACTCACGAAGAAACGCATGCCCGTCAGCATCATTCGGTAGATGTGTTAATCAGTGAACTAATGTGTACATTCTGCTGGTTCAACCCTTTTATCTGGCTGATGAAACGGGAAGTCAGAGGAAATCTCGAATACATGGCGGATCACCGGGTATTGGAGACGGGACATGACAGTAAATCATACCAGTACCATTTATTGGGACTGGCACATCACAAGGCTGCAGCAAATTTATCAAATAGTTTCAATGTTTTACCACTCAAAAATCGTATTAAAATGATGAATAAACGAAGAACAAAAGAAATAGGGAGAACAAAGTATCTTATGTTTCTCCCCTTGGCTGCCCTGTTGATGATTGTCAGCAACATCGAAATGGTGGCACGTACCACAGAGAAATTCGCCAAGGAAGTAATGGGACAGGCGACGACACAAGTCACTTCGAAACCCGAAATAGCGACTATACCCGAACTTCCTGCAGAAGAAATTCAAAAAATCATTCTCCCGCAGGAGAAAAAGGCGCAAGAGACACTGGAGACTCATAGCAAGATTGTACCGGATTCCGTCATATTTGAAGTTGTAGAAGAAATGCCGGATTTCCCCGGAGGAATGAAAGCCTTGATGGAATATCTTTCACAAAACATCAAATATCCGGCTGAAGCACACGCAAAAGGCACACAAGGACGTGTGATTGTATGTTTCGTAGTAAAAAAAGACGGAAGTATAGATAACATAAAAGTAGTTCGGAGTGTAGACCCCTATTTAGATAAGGAAGCCATACGTGTAATTACTGCCATGCCCAAATGGAAGCCCGGCAAGCAAAGAGGAGAAGCAGTAAATGTCAGATTTACAGTTCCTGTCATGTTCAGACTAACCGGACCTGAAACTCCGAAAGCTGAAGAAATCAAACAATCTGATTTGGAAGAAGTAGTCGTTGTAGGGTATGGTTTAAAGGAAGATTCAAATCCCGATGCAGTAGGTGTAAAAGCCGGAGATACAGAGCCTACTTTCAAAGTAGTAGAAACAATGCCGAAATTCCCCGGCGGAACAAGAGGTCTAATGCAATATCTGGCCAGAAGTATCAAATATCCTGTTATTGCACAAGAGAAAAAGCAGCAAGGCAGAGTCATCATAAAGATGGTTGTCGGAAAAGATGGCAGCTTGTCAGAAATAAAAGTGCTGCGGAGCGTTTCTCCTTCTTTAGATACAGAAGCCATGCGCGTAGTAAGTAATATGCCGAAATGGGAACCGGGACTGCAACGCGGACAAGCGGTTGCCGTAGAATACACCCTTCCTATTACATTCCGGCTACAATAATTTATTTCCCCGATGCCGCTCTCTCTCCTCATCGGTGGGGAGAGAGGCATTCCCCGGTGCCGGACACAAGTCTCATCGGTGGGGAACACTAACCTCATCAATTCCAAAAAGAATTTCTTTTTTCTACTTCCATAAGGCTAGTTACAAAAATATCCTTATATTTGTTAGAAATAAAACGCTATTCATATGAAAAGATTCGCATGGATTATCGGTTTGATACTCTGCACAGTTTGCACTGTACAAGCCAAAGACAGAGTTATCGAGCGTCCTCCTTTTCTTGCCTGGAGCTCCAACAGTATCGAAGTTGATAAAATTGTCATGAGTGACACAGTGACCACTGTCTATGTGAAAGCTTACTATCGGCCTAAGTACTGGATAAAAGTAGCAACCGGAAGTTTTCTGAAAGATAATAACGGGGCACTTTATCCAATCCGGAAGGGAGTTGGAATAACACTGGACAAAGAATTTTGGATGCCGGAATCCGGAGAAGCGGAATTTCAGTTACTCTTTCCTCCTATACCGGAAAATGTTACCAGCCTGGATTTCTCTGAAGGAGACTTTGACGGAGCATACAAGATATGGGGAATACAGCTCAATGAGAAGAATTTCCGTAAAACTCCGTTACCTAAAGACGCAATAATCCATAAGATTAATAAGAAAGCCCAATTACCTACCCCGGAACTCGCATACGGTAAAGCCACACTAACAGGAAGAGTGCTCGACTTTAAGAAAGATATGCCGGCATCAGGTAAATTGCATCTGAATGACCCGGTCAGGTGGCTGAACTTTGCCGAAGAAGTGAGTATAAATGAAGACGGGACTTTCCAGATTCAAACAAATGTCATCACGGTAACTCCGGCGACTCTTGTTTTCCCGTTTGCTCAAATTTCCTGCTTATTAGCTCCGGGAAAAGAAAGTTCTATTATTATTAATACGGCCGAATGTACACGCCAACAATCACACTTGCAAAAGGACGATAAGCCTTATGGAAAGAAAGCTTATTACAGCGGTTATTTGGCTGAACTGCAACAAGAGTTGACGGACAATACCATTCAGTGTAATCTGGTCAGCAGTCCGGGGGAAATCGTAGACGAAGTAATCGGAAAAGATATAGATGGAGTGAAAAACTATTTCATAGAGAAACGGAGCAATATCCATAAACAGATAGCAGAATCTCCTCTTAGTCCGGCCGCAAAAGAAGTTCTGAAAGCCAATACAGATATAACTACAGCTATCGGACTTTTTATGGGCAAAGATATCCTGATGCGTGCACATGTCGTTAGTCAAAAGTTGAACAGAGAGCAGACTAAGGAATATTACACAAACACCAAGATTGAATTTCCGAATAATTATTTTGATATATTCAAAGAATTGTCTCTCAATACACCGGCAGATTTATATGCATCGGAATACGCATACGGAACGGGAATATTCAGTTCCCGGAAAGATCTTCTGGAAAAACAGTTGGGAACAAACCAGGGGATTCTGTTCCAAATGATGGAAGCATATAAATGTTACCGTTCGATTGAAGATTTTACCCCGCTGACCGCCGAACAGATAACCGCGCTTGAAGCACTGCCTTCGCCCGCCTACAAAAACATGCTGACAGCACTCAATGGAGAGTTGCTCAAGAAGATGGAATTGAACAAACAGAAGACCGGATACAAAATCAATGAAATAGGCGAAGTAGAAAATGAAGAACTTTTCTCTGCCATCATTTCCAAATTTAAAGGCCATGTCCTATTAGTAGACTTTTGGGCTACTTGGTGCGGCCCTTGCAGAATGGCGAACAAAGCTATGGTTCCGATGAAAGAAGAATTGAAAGATAAGGATATCCTCTATTTATATGTCGCAGGAGAAAATTCCCCCAAAGGAACTTGGGAAAATATGATACCCGATGTTCACGGAGAACATTTCCGTGTGACTAATGACCAATGGAGATATCTTATGGATAAATTCAATATTCAGGGAGTACCGACTTATTTTGTTATCGACCGCAATGGTAATACTGTTTACCAGCAGACCGGTTTCCCTGGAGCTGACACCATGAAAAAGAAACTGACAGAAGCATTGAATAAATAATAGAGCTACTATAAGAAAGAACCTTCATAGTCTTTGTAAAAACTATGAAGGTTCTTTTTATATCTTACGAACAGCTTATATAAAAGCTATCTTGTCCGGATTCCGGCTATTTATGCATTTCTACAATTTGGGTCGGAGCCATCTCAACATTTCTACGATCCACCTGGCGGACAACACTCGCAGCTAATGACAAGAAAGCACGTCCGGTGATGGTATTTTCATCCAACGCAACCGGCGTACCATTGTCCCCACCCTCACAAATACTCTGCACAATAGGAATCTGCCCCAACAAAGGCACATTCATCTCTTCGGCCAACTTCTTTGCACCTTCTTTACCGAAAATATAATATTTGTTTTCCGGAAGTTCGGCAGGAGTAAACCATGCCATATTCTCAACCAAGCCGAGGATAGGTACATTTACCTTATCATTAGTGAACATATTGATTCCTTTACGGGCATCTGCCAAAGCCACTGCCTGCGGAGTGCTGACAACAATCGCACCTGTCATTGCCAATGTCTGGACAACAGTCAGATGAATGTCACTTGTTCCCGGTGGAAGGTCAATCAGAAAATAATCCAGATCACCCCAGGACGCATCGCCAATCAATTGCTTCAGTGCATTGCTTGCCATTCCGCCACGCCACAAAGTAGCCTGATCCGGATCAACAAAGAAACCGATCGACAATAATTTCACTCCATATTTTTCTACAGGGATAATCAGGTCACGTCCATCTATACGTTCAGCATATGGACGCGCATCTTCCACCTGGAACATCTTCGGCATGGAAGGCCCGAAAATATCCGCATCGAGCAAACCTACCTTATAGCCTAATTTAGCCAAAGCGACTGCCAGGTTCGCAGATACAGTAGACTTACCTACCCCACCTTTGCCTGAAGAGATACCAATAATATTCTTCACCTGCGGAAGCATCTTGCCAACTTCCGGACGAGCAGCCTGTTTGCTTTCCGTTGCTATCGTAACCTGTACATCCGGAGATACATAGGTATGAATAGCTGTTTCGGCAGCCTTCAACATTGATTTCATAAACGGATCAGTCGGTTTTTCAAATATCAATGAAAAGCTGACAGTCATACCGTCAATGCGGAGATTATCGGCAACCATCTCCGCTTCCACCAAATTCTTTCCCGAACCGGGATAACGCACCGTTGCCAATGCATCCAATATCAATTTAGGATAAAGAGTCATTTTATTTACTATTTGACGATTTACAATCTACTATTTCAGATTCACCACTCAGTATACTGTTTATGTTTAGCTTACTTTATGGCGATTATTTCAGCAAGTTATTTGCTTGTGCTCAACCCGCTGCGTTTACTACGATTATAGCTACGATAAGGATCAAGTTCTATTTCGACATCCGGCTCCTGCAATTTGCCTTCTTGCGGAAGCTGAAATTTGATATACTTTATATTTAAACCACGATCAAGCCATTGTTGTTCATAATAAGTCTTGATACCCAGAATATCATCCACCAGGTCGGAGTGATATAAATCCTCCGTCATAAACTCAACCGGAAGTTTATTGGCTTCTATCATGTATTTGGTATAAGTAAACATGAAGTTACTGTCTGTCTTCAGGTGGACAATTCCATTCGGTTGCAGGAACTTGCGATATCTTTCCATGAAATAAGTGGAAGTCAGTCGTTTGGTCGCTTTCTTCATCTGTGGGTCGGAGAAAGTCAGCCATATCTCGCTAACTTCGCCTTCGGCAAAAAAACGTTCAATGATTT
>ERZ650918.2179-NODE-2179-length-14327-cov-46.222393_pt1 | contig 14327 bp, 10 predicted proteins | sample MGYA00514758_ERZ650918 | MGnify/ENA metagenome assembly ERZ650918 | reverse complement strand
GCCCAGTGGGGGGACAGCGGCGAGAAGCTGGAAAAGGAAAGAGATAAAAAGCTGCGGATGAACGGTTTGGTGCTGGAGGACCCGGTGTGCGTATACGGCATGGAGCAGAAGGCTGCCGGTGTGTTCATTCCGGTCAAGGTGAAAGACAGCGGCGGCTTTGATGCGCGCTCCAGCCTTGCTACCTTGGAACAGATGGGACAGATGCAGCGGCACATCGAGCTGCTGCTCGGGCAGATGGCTTCCTCGCTACACGGCGGACAGATTGCCGCACAGCCGTCGGTCGGACTGGGGTATGAGCCGTGCCAGTACTGCGATTTTCGCAGCATCTGCCAGCATCAGGAGAACGACCCGTCGCACAAGCTGGCGGCGTTAGGCAAAGAGGGATTCTTTGAACAACTCAGGAAGGAGGAGAAGGAGGATGGCAGATAGTCCAAAATGGACCCGCGCCCAACAGCAGGCGATCTCCTGTCGGGTAGGTACGGTGCTGGTTTCGGCGGCAGCGGGCAGCGGCAAAACGGCAGTGCTGGTGCAGAGGGTGATCGACATCCTCACCGACCGCGAACATACCCCGGCCACCATTGCCGCCCGCATGCTGGAATACGGGTACTCCCACTACACACTATACATCGGCGAGCATCTCGGCAATCCCGAAAAGGAACGCATACGCCGGATGACACCCCAGGAAGCGGTTTCCGGTGACTTCGAACATCCCAACTGCCTGCTGCTGGACAGCCATCCCGGACAATGCCGCACAAACTCCCTGCACGGTAGCGAAGCCCCAGACTTTCCAGTCCGTCCCTTCGGCATCCCCGATGAAGAGTTTGCACATCTTGACGGACGCGCCCGCATGATAACCAAGGCTCCCATCCGCCTGCTCACCCTGCAGGCATTGGAACTGAACCGCCGCCGCGTCTTCTGGGACATCGGTTTCTGTACCGGTTCCGTCTCCATCGAAGCCCGCCTGCAATTTCCTCATCTCGCCGTCATCTCCTTCGAGATACGCCCCGAAGGAAAAGAGCTGATGGACACCAACTCCCGCCGCTTCGGCGCGCCGGGCATTACGGCGATAACCGGAGATTTCCTGCACACCGACCTCACTCCCTTTGCCCGCCCCGATGCCGTCTTCATCGGTGGACACGGCGGACATCTGGAGGAAATGATAGAGAAAGTGAAACAAGTGCTGCACCCCGAAGGCTGCATCGTCTTCAACTCCGTATCGGCAGAAAGCAAGGAGGCGTTCTGCCGAGGAATCGAGCGGAACGGAATGGTGCTCCACCCTTCCACCCATATCGCCTTGAACGAATATAACCCCATTGAAATTATGAAAGCCACGCTTTCTTAAACATACCCATTATGAAAACAGCTATTATTCTAATCTCCGAAGCCGGTTTGAGCATAGCCCAATCACTGCTCAACGAACTTCCCGACTCCGAAATCTTCACCCTCAGGCACGAAGAGGGATGCACACATATAGAATCCGCCGGCAAATTCACAGCGGAAAACTTCAACCGCTATGATGCCTTTGTCTTCATTGGCGCCATGGGAATCTGTGTCCGCACCATCGCTCCTTGCGTGAAGAACAAATATACCGACCCTGCCGTGATTTGCGTGGACAGTACCGGTAAATTTGCCATCTCCGTACTTTCCGGACACATCGGAGGAGCCAACGAACTGACCCACCAGGTAGCGAATATCCTCGGGGCCGAACCGGTAGTCACCACGCAAAGCGACTGCACCGGTCTATGGGGACTCGATACCCTGCCCCAACGTTTCGGGTGGTTTCCGGTCATCAACGCCGAACCCTCCACCCTCCTGCTGGCAGAACTTGCCAAGACGCCCGAAGAGAAAAAAAGAGTATGCATGAACGAGCATATCAGCCTCTTCGTTTCCGGCAAGCCCACCGCCCTGCTGCTCACGGTGCGCAATGAAGGCACGGACTGGATGGAGGCGCACCTGCCGCCTCATGTAGAAGTATTCTACCGGGTGCAGGACATTAAACCTTCACGCTTCAAACTGATTCTGTGCGTATCTCCCCAAGTCCCCAACTTCCCGGAAATGCCTATGATATGCTACGTGCCCTGTGTCGTACACCTCGGCATCGGCCTTGCCCGGCTGGCAGGTCCCGTGCGGAAAGTGGAGAAAGAGATTATGAACACACTGAAGGAATACGGCATCATGCCCCAAAGCATCGCCTCCATCTCCACGATTAAAGCTAAAAGTGACGAACCGGTAGTGAAAGCGCTCCAAAAGAAGTTCCCAGTCTACTTCTATACAGCCGAGGAACTGGCAGAGATAGAGGTGCCCCATCCCAGCAAAACCGTCATGAAGCACATGGGTACCCCCAGCGTCAGCGAAGCCGCCGCCTTACTGAGTGCAAACAACTCCCGGCTGCTGGTGCCCAAGAAGAAAGGAGAGAACTATACCGTGGCCGCCGCCCTTGACATAAGAACTGTGCGCCAGGGCCACATCGAAATAGTGGGTGCCGGCCCGGGCGACCCGGACCTGGTTTCCGTACGCGGACGCCAAATGCTGGAACGCGCCGACCTCATTCTGTATGCCGGCAGCCTCGTTCCCAAGGAGCTGACTCTCTGTGCCAAGGCCGGTGCTACCGTACTCAGCTCCGCTTCCATGGATTTGGAAGAACAATTTGAAGTGATGAAGAAGTTCTATGACAAGGGAAAATTCATCGTACGCCTGCATACGGGTGACCCATGTATCTATGGTGCCATTCAGGAACAGATGAACTACTTTGACCAGCACGGCATGAGCTACCACATCACCCCCGGCATATCCTCCTTCCAGGCGGCGGCAGCTGCCTTGAAGTCGCAGTTCACCATTCCGGAAAAAGTGCAAAGCATCATCCTAACACGCGGCGAAGGACGTACGCCCATGCCCGAACGCGAAAAGCTACATCTCATGGCACGCTCACAAAGTACCATGTGCATCTTCCTCAGTGCAAGCATTGCGGAGCAGGTGCAGGAAGAACTGTTGCAGGAATATCCGGAAACTACCCCCGTAGCTGTCTGCTACCACTTGACATGGAAAGACGAACAAATATTCAGGGGGGAACTCAAAGACCTTGCCAGAATAGTGAAGGAAAATAACCTCACCTTGACAACCATGATTGTCGTAGGCGAAGCCATCGGCAACCGTGAAGGTCTGTCACGGCTCTATGCACACGAGTTCAAGCATCTGTACCGGAAATAAATCAACGATTAATCACCCATAAACATTCAAACATGATATTAATATTTGGCGGAACCACCGAAGGACGCATAGCCATCCAAACCCTTGAAGAAGCCGGAAAAACTTTCTACTATTCTACCAAAGGGGATGAGCAGGACGTACTTCTGCATAATGGCATCCGCCTGCAAGGCGCGATGGATGCAATAGAAATAGAAACATTCTGTGCACAGCATCACATAAAGCTGCTGATAGACGCCGCGCACCCCTTTGCCACACAGCTGCATGAGACTCTGGAACAAGTCTCCGTGGAATCGAATATCCCCGTCATCCGTTTCGAGCGTATCTTCCCGGAACGCGATGAAGAACACATCACCTGGTGCAGGGATTATGACGATGCCATCGAGAAGATACAGAAAGAAAAGATTTTCATCTTACTTGCACTGACCGGCGTACAGACCATAGGTAAGCTGAAGCCTTTGTGGCAGAATGCCTGCTGTTACTTCCGCATCCTCGACCGTAACAGCTCGCGCAAGCTCGCCCGGGAACAGGGCTTCTCCGAGAAGAACCTCTACTACTACACACCCGGAGAAGACGAGCAAGTCCTGATGAAACAGCTTCATCCCGAAGCCATACTCCTCAAGGAAAGCGGGATATCCGGTGGATTCTGCGAGAAGGTGGAAGCTGCCCGGCAACTGGGTATACGCATCTTTGCCATCCGACGCCCCGAGACATCCGGCAAGTTTATCTGTGTAAACGGCGAGCATGGCCTGCGCCGCATAGTCGAGAAACATTTACCCGACTTCTTCCCCCTGCGCAGCGGACTGACTACCGGAACATGTGCCGCCGCTGCCGCCGTAGCCGCCACCTGGGATGTATTCAATATCTACTTCAAAAAGCGTCCTACGGAATTTCCGGTAGTTCTTCCCAACGGAGAAACCATACAGGTTCCCGTAGAGCCGCAGCACCATATTCCCCACTCCGACCTTCTGGAAAACGGTGACGGCATGTTCGAGACAAGCGCTACCGTCATCAAGGATGCCGGCGACGACCCGGACATCACCAACGGGATGAAAGTTGTGGCCAATATAGCCATACCTTTCCGCATAGACGACCCGCTGCCGGAAGACACTCCCCAGGACGACTACAACATCATCGTCTGCGGCGGCGAAGGCGTAGGTGTCATCACCATGCCCGGTCTGGGACTTGAGCTCGGTAGCTCTGCCATCAACGACACCCCACGCGAAATGATAAAGAAGAACGTCAAGCTATGGCTTGAACGCCTCCATATTGCCAAACAGCCCAATCCTATTCTCATTACCATCTCCATCCCCGGTGGAGAAGAAATAGCCAAACGCACCTTCAATCCCCGCCTCGGTATCGAAGGAGGCATTTCCATTATCGGGACCTCCGGCATCGTGAAGCCATTCTCCTCGGAAGCCTTCATCAATTCCATCCGGAAGTCCATGGAAGTGGCAAAGGCAACCCGGAACCCTCGTATCGTCATCAGCTCCGGCGCAAAGAGCGAACGTTTCATCAAGGCGTATTATCCCGACCTCCCCACCCAGGCTTTCGTGCATTACGGCAACTTTATCGGCGAAACCTTGAAAATAGCAGCCGAAGAGCAAGTACCGCACGTCACCCTCGGCGTGATGATGGGAAAGGCCGTGAAACTGGCCGAAGGCAATCTGGATACCCACAGCAAGAAAGTGACCATGAATAAGGAATTCATTCAAGACCTGGCACGCCAGACGGGATGCAGCGAAGAAACACTTGCCGCCATCGGACAGATGAACCTGGCGCGTGAACTCTGGGACATCATTCCCGAAGAGCTGCTGGAAAAGTTTGGCAAGGCACTGATTGAGCTCTGTCACCGGCACTGTGACCCCTTGCTGCCCAACAGCGAACTAACAGTATTACTCATAACCGAAAACGGAAAAATTTACTCATGAAGAAGAAGATAATCATTACCGTCTGTATGGCAATGACCGTACTGACCGGTCTGGCACAAAGCCCGCTGTCCTTTCATGCAAAAGCTGGAATCGGTACCTCCCATTTTCATGGAAAACACTCCAGTAGTGACACCCAAATAGCTTACAAAGCTGGTGTCGGTGCAGAATATGTCCTCAACAAGACCTGGGTGCTGCAATCCGCATTGGAATTCGTGTCCATCGGCGGTAAAGACGAGATAAGCCACATCGGCAAGGCCAAAATGCATGAACTGTATCTGCAAATCCCCCTCATGATAGCGGCCCGCCTCCATCTGGGCAAGGATTATCATGCCTCGCTGAGTGTCGGCCCTTATGCGGCCATAGGTGTGGCAGGCAAGACCTCCGGCGAAACCTACGAATATAGTAGCAGTATCCAGGGAGGATACCAGTTCAAGATAGACACTTTCGGCAGCATGGTAGACGGGAAAATGGGTAACAACCGTTTCGATGCAGGTATTGCCTTGGGACTTACTTTTGAATACAGAAGATTCATCATCGGTGCAGAGACACAAGTGGGACTGGTAAAAGTCAATGAGCAGATAAACCAGATGATAGGTCATTCGGAAGAAGGAGGATATTTTCCCAAGAACTTCGCCGCATTCTTCACGCTGGGGTACCGGTTCTGGTAAGGGAACATTTTGCCATACAGAGTTGTTTAGTATACAAACAGATACTCAACAATATAAACTGAATAATATGGCAAAAAGAATTCCTATCCTGCTGGCAGCAATGACAGCCCTCACCTTCGCCCCTCAAACAGCAGAGGCATGTACCGGTATCACCCTGACGGCCAAAGACAATGCGCACGTCGTAGCCCGCACCATCGAATGGGGAGGCAGTGAGCTGAACAGCCAGTACGTCATCGTACCGCGCGGTTATTCGCAACAATCACTGACACCCGGAGGCAGTCTGTCCGGCATGGAGTTCACCTCACGCTATGGCTACGTAGGCCTGGCAGTGGAGCAAAAGGAGTTCGTGGCCGAAGGTCTGAATGAAGCCGGGCTCTCCGCCGGGCTGTTCTACTTTCCCGGATATGGCAAATATGAGGAGTACGACCCCACACGAAAAGCGTCGAGCATAGCCGATTTACAATTGGTATCATGGCTGTTGGGAAGCTTTTCTACTGTGGACGAGGTAAAGGAGGCTATTGAAAATGTAACGGTCATAGCCATTGACCCACGCGCCTCCACCGTACATTGGCGGATTGCAGACAAGACCGGCCGCCAACTGGTATTGGAGTTCATCGACGGACAGCCCCGTTTCTATGAAAACAAACTGGGAGTATTGACAAACTCCCCCGGCTTTGACTGGCAGATGACCAACTTAAACAATTATGTGAACCTCTACCCGGGCAGTGCCGAAAGCAAATCGCTGGGCAATGTGACTATAGCCCCTTTCGGTTCGGGAAGCGGCTTTTTGGGAATTCCGGGAGATGTGACTCCCCCTTCCCGCTTTATCCGTGCCGCTTTCTACCAGACTTCTACACCACCACAGAATACCGCACAGGAAACCGTTCTCCAATGTTTTCAGATACTGAATAACTTTGATATACCCGTAGGCATCGAGTTTCCCCTCGGCCAGGTTCCTGCCAATATTCCAAGTGCCACCCAATGGACATCGGCCACAGATATGACAAACGGTATCATCTACTATCGCACCATGTACAACAGTACAATCAGAAGCATTGATTTGAGACAGATAGACTTCGGGCGCATCGAGTACCATGCAGCTCCCCTCGATAAAGTGAAGCGGCAACCGATAGCTCCCGTGAAAATTGAATAGGGACGCAGAAACTTCAAGATTGCCGCTGTTGCAGTTGTTCCGCCTCCTTCCTCTTCATCTCCGCCAGCACCCCGCAGGTCAATGGAATGGCGAGGAAGAAGGTCAGCATGTCCGACGCCGCCTGGCACATCTCCACCCCTTTCAGTCCTAAGAAATAAGGAAGAATGAAGATGAGGGGGATGAAGAACAGCCCTTGACGGGCAGAGGAAAGTATCGTAGCGCGTACGGGCTTGCGGATAGTCTGCAGCATCATGTTGCTGACCACAATCCATGCACCCAACGGATAGGTGATGAACTGCCAGCGCAATGCTGCCGCACCGGTAGCTACAACAGCAGGGTCTCCCTTGCGGAAGATGGAGACAATCTCCTCGGCATATCCCATACCTGCCACCGCACAAACCAGCAAAAAGAAAAAGCCTACCTTCACACAGAACCAGAATCCTTGGCGCACTCTGGCATACAGCCCGGCACCATAATTGAATCCGCATACCGGTTGGAAGCCTTGCCCGAAACCAATTAGGAAAGCATTGATAAACATAGAGATACGCGTCACAATGGACATCCCTGCAATAGCTGCGTCACCATATGCACCGGCCGCCACGTTCAGCAAAATGGTTGCCACGCTTGCCAGTCCCTGCCGGGTGAGTGACGGAGTTCCACCCCCAATAATTTCCTTGATGAAAGCCAGTGTAGGCGTAAAGTTTCTGTAACGTATACGTATATTTCCTCCTCTGCGCCCCATATATAGCAAAAGGATGAAACTACATATCTGGCTGACTACTGTGGCCAGTGCGGCACCGGATATGCCCATATCGCATACAAAAATCAGGATAGGGTCGAGCACCACGTTGATGACCGCCCCACTCACAATCCCCACCATGGCATACGCCGCATTACCTTGAAAACGTATTTGGTTATTCAGCACCAATGAGGCGGTCATAAAAGGAGTACCCAGCAGAATGATTCCCAAATAGCGCTCCGTATACGGAAGAATAGTAGGCGTCGACCCCAAAGCAAGGGAAAGCGGTGTAAGGAACAGCAATCCCAGCACAGCCAGAGCCGCTCCGATAAACAAGGCAAAAAAGAAGCCGGTGGATGCCATCTTCTCGGCACTCTCCGTTTCCTGCGCCCCCAACTTACGGGAGATGTAGTTCCCCGAACCATGACCGAAGAAGAATCCCACAGCCTGGATAATGGACATCACAGAAAACACGATACCTACGGCAGCCGTAGACTGGGTATTTATTTTACCCACAAAATAGGTATCTGCCATGTTGTAGAAGGACGTCACCAGCATGCTGATGATGGTCGGCACAGCCAATGACGTAATCAGCCGGGGGACCGGAGTCGTCGTTAAGTGGACATAATTATCCTTTGCAGAATGGTGCATCATAGGGAATGGAATGACAAGACTATTTGCAGCAATTTCTCAATGGAGTACACTGTTACCGGCTCCTTGCCCGGTCGATGGAATACGAAGCTGCCGTCTCCCTTCAAATCTCCGGTTTCGATATAAATCTCCGATTCAACATTCCGGTTTGCCAGAATCCCGTTTCTCTGGAGTGCCTTGCGCACCATGGCATACTTCTGCCCGTGGCCCGCCAAGCGTATCTGGGAGGTATATTCATTGGCTACCCTGAACAGTCCCGTTTCCAAATCAAAGGCAATACCCTTACGGGCAAAGAAATTGCTCAGGCTGCCGTTCAACGAAAGGTCCTCGGGAGTACCGATAGTTACGCCGTTCACCTTGTCCATCAGCCATATTTTGTCCGCTATCTGCAGGGCCAGTTCCAGGTCGTGAGTAGAAAGGAAAATCGTCTTGTCCGTTTGCCGGCTGAGCTGGTGAAGCAGTTGCATCATCTCTACTTTACTGGGAAAATCAAGGAAAGCTGTCGGTTCATCCAGATAGATGACGGGAGTTTCCTGGGCGAGCGCCTTGGCTATCATCACCTTCTGCCGTTCACCGTCACTCAGCGTATGCACCATGCGGTGTGCCAGATGGGGAATGCCTACCAGGGCGATGGATTTGTCCACCACAATCTTGTCCTCTTTCGAAAGGGTTCCCCAGAAACCGGTGTAGGGGCTACGCCCCAGACCTATCAGTTCTACGACGGACATATTGCGTATATCGCACTTCTCCGTCAGCACCACGCTGATGACGCGCGAAAGCTGCTTGTCGGTATAGTCCCCTATCTCTTTTCCTTCAATAAATATGTTTCCTCCAAGTTTCGGCTGGAAGGCGGACAGCGTACGGAGCAACGTGGACTTCCCCACTCCATTGGCTCCCAACAGGCAAGTCAGCTCACCACTGTTAATTCCGGCGCAAATGCCGTCTGCCACCACTTTCACATCCCCCTTACCGGGGTAACCGATGGAAAGATTCTCTATATGTATGGTTTCCTTATTCATTCAATTCTCCTTTCCGTTTTCTAAAAAGTACAGAAGCCACTACCGGCGCACCTACCAGTGCCGTCACCGAGTTGACCGGCAAAGCTCCCTCGAAGCCGGGCATACGGGCTATCAGATTGCAGACCAATGCCAGGGAAGCGCCTACCAGCAATGTGGCAGGCATCAGTACCCGATGGTCCGAAGAGTGGAAGATGGCACGGCACAGATGGGGAACCGCCAATCCGATAAACATAATCGGACCGCAATAGGCCGTTACAATAGCCACCAGCACGCCGGAGCATGAGATAACCAGCAGGCGTGCCCGCTTGATGTTCAGTCCCAGATTGCGTGCATAGCCATCGCCCAGCAGCAACAGATTCATCGTCTTTATCAGCAGGAAGGACAACGGAAGCAGCACAGCCATGATGCAGACAAACAGCACCATCTGGTCGCCCGAAACACGGGCAAAGCTACCCAATCCCCAAATGACATATGCACGTATATCTTCCTCCACACTGAAATATTTCAATACGCCGATGACGGCACTTGCCACATAGCCTATCATCACACCGATTATCAGCAGCGTCACGTTGCCCTTCACCTTCTGGGAGACATAGACAATGAGCGCCATCACAGCCAGCGCACCGATAATGGCGGCAACCGACAAGGCAACCTCGCCCATATACCCCAAACGGCTCAATGCCACACCGCCCATCGCCCCGGACAGTAATACCACACAAGCCACACCCAGGCTGGCACCTGAACTGATGCCCAATACCGAAGGCCCTGCCAGCGGATTGCGGAACACCGTCTGCATCTGCAGACCGCTGACTGACAGCCCTGCTCCCGCCACCAATGCCGTCAACGCTTGGGGCACGCGGGACTTCCAGATAATATTCTGCCAAATAACGGATTCATCCGTATTTCCCCACAATATGTTCCACACGGAGCGCAGAGGAATGTGAACCGACCCCAAAAGCAGGTTCAGCAGGAAAAAAAGAAAGATAGATGCCAGTGTCAGCAACATCAACGGAAGTACGGGTCTTTTTATCATTTCAGCAGTTCGTAGTAAGTCGGTTTATAGTCAGGCAACAAATCGGGATGGAAAGCATGTATCAAGTCTTCCAATACAATTTCGGGCTGCATGGGCATACTTTCGTAGAAGGGTTTCTCACGCATGTTGCAGTATACCACTCCCTTCTCACGAAACGCACGGAAGTCGGCATAACGCGGGTCGAGGGACTTCAAGGCATCATACGTGAATGTCCCGTCATAGCTGTTGACAATGCGCCAATAGTCGGCACTCTCCGCCTGGCTATATACGGTTTCAAAATCCAGCGTGACACCTCCCGAACGGGGATCGTCTTTCAAGAAATAATCCGCACCGGCATCACGGAACAGTTCGGCAAGAAAGCTCTTTCCTCCCACTGCATACCAGTTGCCACCCCGTATCTCGCCGCTGAATACCATCGGACGCTTCTTCACGTTGGCAGCCAGCTCCTTCAATTCGTTATAGCGCTTCTCTATCGCAGCAAACTTTTCATTCGCCTCCACTTCCTGGCCTATAAACATGCCGATGAATTTTATCCATTCAGCCTGCCCCAACGGGGTCATCTCCTTATATCCCAAATGGGGAACCAGTGGAATACCGATTTCCCGCATGGCATCATATCCGCCCCGCTTGAAAGGAGAGATAAAGATAACATCCGGATTCATGCTCATTATCACTTCATTATCAAAGTTCCCTTCGATACCAATCTTCACGGTCTCGCCGGACTTCAAACGTTCGTTCATCTCCTTGTTGAAGAGATGGCGCGTACTGGTGATGCCCACCACATAATCGCAGGCATCCAGACGGATGAAGTTGGAAAGTTGCAGGGATGTCATACACATAACGTGCTCTACCGGCGTTTCAATCACCGTATAGTCGCTCGGTATACCGACAGGCTTTATGCCTTTCGGTACCAGCGCATAGTGGAAAGTGCTGCTGCTTTCTTTTTGAGGGTCGTGTATATCCACCAGACGGACATGGTGCGGAAGATATTTCACCGTATAGCCTTTGGCATAGCACGGTACAATGGTAGCTGCCGTGTCTGTCGTAACCGGAGAATAGCCCGTTTCGGAAGAAGATTCGGTAGTAGTCTGTCTTGATTTTAAGCCGCAAGAGGTTACGCATAAAATGCACAGCAGTGCAATGCCTATGGCAGATATCCGGGTCATGACTATTGGGGTTTATAGAATTCGGGCACAATATTCGTCATTTTTGGGGAAATACGCAAATGCTCTTCCCGCAAATTGGTGGATATTGTGCCTAAATAATCTTTAAAAGCCCATCAAGTCATTCAGCGCTTCGCTCATGCTGGGATGTGTAAAGACAAAATCACGGAGGAAGGTATATTCCTGCCCGGTCTTCATGGCCATTGCCACCAGGTTGATGACTTCACTCGATTCCGGCCCAAACAACGTGCAGCCCAAAATCTTGTCCGTATCGGCGTCCACCACTACCTTGAAGAGTCCGTTCGTATCGCCCAAAGTCCTGGCACGCGGAATGGCGGCTACCGGCAGCTTGTTGACCTTTATATTCAATCCCTTCTTGCGTGCTTCCGCTTCGCTCAGCCCGATGCGTGAAAGCGGCGGGTCGATGAATACCGAATAGCTCACCGGGTCACGGTCGGACACCTTGCGTTCTCCCGCCCCGAAAAGGTCTTCGCGCAGAATGCGGTAATCATCCAAAGAAATGTAGGTGAACTGCAAACCGCCCTTTACATCACCGATAGCATGTATCTTGGGGTTGGTAGTCTGCAAATAGTCGTCTACCACAATGGCTCCGCGCTCATTCACCTCTACACCTGCCGCCGGCAGATTCAAGCCAGCCGTATTCGGACGCCGGCCGGTAGCCAGCAGGATGGCATCTGCGTGTAACTGATGTTCCTCTCCCGTGACCGCATCCCGGTAAATGACGTCAGAGTCTTTCACGGACTGCACGCGTGCATTCAGCCTGAAAACGATTCCTTTCTGTTCCAATACCTCCCGGACACTGTCCGCAATGTCCCGGTCCTCCCGGGATATCAGTTCGGAAGAGCCCTCGAGCACCGTGACTTGCGAACCGAATGAAACATACATGGAAGCAAATTCTAGTCCGATGTATCCCCCGCCTACAATGACGAGCTGTACCGGCAGCTCAGTCAGTTCCATAATGGAGGTGCTGGTATATACCCGTGGGTTACCTTGTATCCCCTCTATCGGTGGAATGACGGTTTCGGCACCCGTATTGATGAATATCCGGGGAGCTTGCAATTGTAATGTCCCTTCCACCATCCCAACTTCCACCACATCCGGACCTGCAAAGGAGCCAATACCCGTATAGACCGTTATATGAGGATTGTCGGCCAGATTGTGATAGTTCTTCTGACGCAGGAAAGAGACGACCTCTTCCTTCCTTGCAATGGACTGACGATAGTATGCCTTCTTGACCTCCCAAGAAGCGTCTTTGTCCGCCTGCTTTGCCGCATGCACCAATGTTTTTGTGGGAATGCAACCGATATTGATACATGTCCCTCCGTACATCTTTTCCGAACGCTCCACTACGGCAACGTCCAGCTTCCGTTTTGCCAACTCGGCAGCCAATGTCTTTCCGCCTTTGCCGAATCCGATGATAATGACATCATACTGTTTCATACGTCTATTTCCTTAATTGGTTCAATACTCTTTTTGCACTGTCAGACAGTACGACAATGGCACCGGCAAGAATGGCCGTATCCTTGATGACCAAGCGCCCTGCCCCCGTCAGCAACGGAAAGCCGTGCTCCCCGCTTCCCAAGTCGGGCACCCACACCTCAGGGGTTGTCACCAGGAAAGAGAGGGTACCTATTGTCATGACAATGGCCAGTGCAGCTCCCGCCAGTCCGATTTTCGGAGAGAATATCCCCAGAAATGTCAGAATGCCGATGGTCATAATCAGAATGCCCAGACCGTGAGAGAAACCATACGTATTGTTCTCCACGTGCCACTGATGTTTCGCCTCATTGAACTCGCCCTCTTTCAGCTTATACTCCTTGTACTCCGGGGCACTCTTTGTATAAAAGAAGCTCATGAACGGGCTGTTCGCCACAAAAGGGACAATCCCTTCAGCCTCATAATTCCAGAATTTCAACCCACCAATCCATACGAAAATAACCAGGATGGCTACACGAATCAAATTAACACCCAACTTTTGAGTGGAAGCGGCCAGCGTCAACGCAGCCATAAACAAGTTTTGCAATTTCGTTTTCATCTTTGTTCTACTTTTTAAATGGTTTCAGTAATATGACTTGATTTTTGTTTTTGCAAAGTTCCTTGTTTTCCACCACGTACGAAATGGCAATTATTCCGCAACAGTTGGCAATTCTTCCCGTTTCACTCTTTTCCGGTAGTCCGAGACACTCTCGCCGGTCATTTTCTTGAAAAAACGGCTGAACGCGGGCAAGTCTTCAAAGCCCAGAATGGAGCTGATTTCTTTGGCGCTCTTGCGGGTATACAACAGCAGTCTCATGGCTTCCGCCTCAATGCGCTCATGAATCACCCGCAACGGGGAAGGCAACCCGCAGGCCGAGAACAGATTGGAAAGTGTCTTGGGAGAACGGCAAAGAATATCGGCATAATCCTGCACCTGCTTCTTCTCCTTGAAATGCCGGTCCACCAGCACATAATACTGCCGGATGATGTCAAACGTCTTTTCCTTCTCCTGCCCCACCCCGAAAAGCTGGCGCGCAATGCGTGTGCAGGTAATGATGAAACGTTTCAAGACAATGCGCAGCATCTCCTCCTGCAGGTTGTCATGGATGACCGATTCCTGCCGGAAAATGCGGACTATGTCATGCAGGTTGGAAGACTGCCCGGCAGAAAGCGCCAGTCTCATCACCTTGGAAGAGCCATAAAAAAGGAATCCGTTGCAAGAGACCTCGTTGTCATGTCCATAGATGCAATAAAAATTGCTGTTGAATA
>ERZ650918.2177-NODE-2177-length-14343-cov-7.270647_pt1 | contig 14343 bp, 18 predicted proteins | sample MGYA00514758_ERZ650918 | MGnify/ENA metagenome assembly ERZ650918 | reverse complement strand
GTTCCTTCATGGCTTCCCCACAGCAGACGACAGGAACACCGCTGTTTTTTACATATGCGATAATATTTCCGCAGTGACTGCAAACATAAAATTTCATAAGTCGTTTCCTTCTTTCTTCAATCGAGTTCGATTATCTTAAATGTATACCAATTTAGTTTATTTTCCTGTATCTTTAGTATACCGTATTTTTGCGCGTTTGACAAGAGGGAAAACCAACAGAATGAAAAAAATTTTTTAGGCAAGCTGACAGGAAAAAACTTGTTTTTGCTTATTTGCTCGGGCTGCTGCGAACCATCAGCCAGCACAGAGAGAGCATCGCCAAAGAAATCAGCAGATAGATGGAGGAAGAAAGCAGCGGATGCTGATAGGGCAGCAGATAAAGCCGGTCGAGCACACTGTCGAATTGCGCCAGATAGTACAAAAGAGCAAGCAAGGTGCCACCCAACAGGATGCCGACTATCCAGCGCCCCATCTTATTTAAACGATAGAAGAGGACGGAAAGCAGGTAGCCGAGGCTGATAAACAGCAAGAAGGTGGCAAACTGATAGAGCAGACCGACCGCCATTCGCAGCACGACCGAAGAGATGGGGATGGCAAAGATGGGGGAGCCCATCGGGATTCCAATCAGCTGACTGATGAGAAGAACGGTAAGATTCAAAGCGGCGGTTATCAGACAGACAGCGCAGGAGGAGAGCAGCCAGCCCTTGAAAAAGGTGCGGCGGGTGGAGCCCATCTGCAAATGGAACATCAGGGCGCTTTGAAAGTTCATTCCGCACACCAGCAGAAAGAAGCAGGTGGCTACCTCCAGACCGGATACGGTTGACCCATCGGAAAGGGTGATACTGGTGCCCATGATGAGCAGTGAAACCAGATAGAACAGAAGAACTGTCCATTTGTACTCGGAAATTTGAAAGAGAAAGGATGTTTTGGTGTTCATCAGAAAAAGCCTCCTTTTATTTTGTGGCTGGGTCGTCTTCATCTGCCGCGCTGCCGGCCAGCTGTACAAACAGCTGCTGTAAGCTCAAGCCGCTGATGTCCAGCGAAGCGGGTGGAATCTGCCGCTTGCCCAGGATGGCGGAAGTTTTGAGTCCACCGACAACGTTGGAGCCGATGACCCGCTTGTCTGCACAGAAGTCATCCACCTCGGCAATGCGACCGGACACACAGTAGCCCTGCTCCAGCAGCGTTTCGACTTCCTCATCGACCAGCAGCTTTCCGTGGTCGATGATGGTGACCCGTTCCAGCAGACCCTCTACCTCGCTGATGAGATGGGTGGACAGCAGGATGCAGGAGGGCGATTCGGTGTAGCTTTCGATGAGCAGCTTGTAAAACAGCTCCCGATGGAAGGCGTCCATGCCAAGGGTCGGTTCGTCGAGCAGCAGCAGAGGCGTGTGGACCGACAGAGCCAGCAGCGCGCGCAGGACCGAACGGTAGCCGGTGGAGAGCTTGAGGTTAGGAGTTTTGCAGTTGAGTTCAAACCGCTTTGCCCAGGCAAAAAACTGTTCGGAAGAAAAGTTTGGATAGCTTCGCTTCATCCAGCGGACAATCTCGTTGGCGTTGAGTTCAGAAAACCAGGACCTTTCGGTCGACAGGAAAATCTGCTGCTGTGCCTGCGGATTTTCCCACAGCGGCTTTCCTTCCCAGAGCAGCTGACCGTCAGAGGGTTGTATCAGATTGCCAATCATCCGCAGCAGGGTTGTTTTTCCGGCGCCGTTGCGTCCGAGCAGACCGTGGATTCGCTGGTCCTCCAGATGAAGGTTCAGGCGGTCGAGAGCGGTGACCGAGCCAAAGCGCTTGCTTACATCTATGCAATCCAGTTTCATTCTGCAAATCCCCTTTCAATCCAATCGCGCAGCGTTTCCGGCTGGATGGAGAGGCGTTTTGCCTCCTGCACCATCGGAAGAACGTACTGCTGAAAAAATTCATCCTGTCTTTTTTCCTTGAGCAGCTGCAAGGCTCCTTGGCTGACAAACATTCCGATTCCTCTTTTCTTGTAGACGATGCCCGCATCCACCAGCAGGTTGATACCCTTGAGGGCGGTAGCGGGATTGATTTTATAACTGGCGGCAAGTTCGGTGATGGAAGGGATCTGCTCCCCTTCGCGGTAGATACCGGACAAAATCTCATCCTCCAGTCCTTGAGATAGCTGTAAGAAGATGGGAGTTTGGCTCCCAAAGTCGATCTTCAACAGGACACCTCCTCTTGTTATATGGTTAATTAGTTGAGCAACTAACTAGCTTTGGCCTTAGTATACATCCGACAGGTGGGTTTGTCAAGAGAAAATTTACATTTCCGCTGCTGGCGTTTTAGCAGGATAAATTTACAAACGGCTCGAATTGTGATATACTAAAAAGAAGTTGAGTTATCAGGACACAACAAAGAATGTTTAGAAAGGGCTGTCAAACCATGCTGTTGCTCTTGATTCCTGTATTGCTGATTATCTGGGGGTTCTGGTGGATTCACAAGCCGCCGGCATATCCGAAGGACCCGGACAATATGGGCTATTTCTTCATCGGATACCGTACCCAGTGGGCGCTGAAAAGCCCGGACACCTGGCTGTATTCCCATGTGCGCTATGGCAGATGGATGGTCGGGCTGGGACTGGTCACCCTGATTCTGACGGTGGTCGGTGTTTTCCTGCTGCCGGCTGACAAGGTGGAACGCACCCTGCTGGCGATGTATGTGACTGCGCTGATCATCCCGTATGTTCCAATCGAACGGGGACTGCGCCGCTGCTACGACCGCTATGGCAGACGCATTGACGAACGGTAAAAATAAAAAGCTCCCCATCGGGGAGCTTTTTATTTTTACTAAAAGAGATTGAAGTCCAGGTTCTTGGAGAGATGCTCCAGAATCTTGATGCCGCCGACGCTGTTGCCTTTTTCGTCCAGCGAAGGACCAAAGACACCGATGCCCATGCGGTCGACCAGCGCTGCCGCAATGCCGCCGCCGACACCGCTTTTGGCAGGAAAGCCGACGGTCATGGCAAATTCACCGGAGCCGTCGTACATTCCGCAGGTCAGCATCAGGGCGCGGACTTCCTTGGCACTTTCCCTAGGAATCAGCTCCTCCTGAGTGGCTGGGCAGGCGCCATGGTTGGCAAGCACAGCACTCATCTGAGCGATGTCCACTGCGGTGACGTTGACTGAGCACATCTTAAAATAAAAATCCAGACACTCTTCTACATTGCCCTCCAGGATACCGCTGGCTTTCAGGTAGTAGGCAAGCGCACGGTTGCGGTCGCCGGTGGCTTTTTCCGAGAGATAGACCGCCTCATTGAGCGAAATTTCCTCGTCGCCGCACAGTTTGCGTACAAAAGATAAAAAGCGTTCGAATTTTTCCTCTGAGCTGTTGCCTTCGATGCAGTCGGCAACGGTGATGGCTCCCGCATTGATGAAGGGATTGAAGGGCTTGGTTTTGGTTTCCAGTTTGACGATAGAGTTGAACGGGTCGCCGGTGGGCTCTACACCGACCTTGTCGTGAAAGAGGTAGTCGCTGCCCTTGTCGCTGATGGCAAGGATGAGCGACGCCAGCTTGGAGATACTTTGGATGGTGAAGCGGGTGCGGGTGTCGCCGCATTCCATCACCGTACCGTCCAGATTGACGATGCAGGCTCCCAGCTGGTATTTGTTGACCCGTGCAAGTTCAGGAATGTAGGAAGCAGGGCTTCCGAGTTTGATAAAGCAGCGACCGTAATCGACGGCGTCCTGCAGATGTTCCTGGGTGAGCATGGAGAAAATCTTCCTTTCTCTGTAAAGCGTTGTGGCAAAAAAGTTCGGTATTTTTATTGTACAACAAATTTGTGGGAATGCAAGAGTCAAGCGGATTTTTGCACAGCGGTGCAAAAATCAAAAACCCCGCTGTCCAAACGGACAGCGGGGTTTGAGTAAGCAAAAAACTTAGATGAGAGCCAGGGTATCTCTTGCGATTGCAAGCTCTTCGTTGGTTGGGATAACCAGAACTTTGACCTTGGAATCAGCAGCAGAGATGAGCTTGTTCTCGCCTCTGGTGTGGTTTGCCTCTTTGTCGATCTTAACGCCGAGGTAACCCCAGTATTTTTCGCACAGCTCTTCACGGATTTCGATGTCGTTTTCGCCAACACCAGCGGTGAATGCGATTGCGTCAACGCCGTTCATAGCAGCAGCATAAGCGCCTACGTATTTTGCGATGCGGTAGGTGTAAGCATCCAGGGTAACTTTAGCCAGATGGTGACCTTCTTCAGCAGCTGCGGTGATGTCACGGCAGTCGGAAGACAGACCGCCGCTCATGCCCAGCAGACCGGATTTCTTGTTGAGCATGTTGAGTACTTCGTCAACAGTTTTGTTCTCTTTGTTGCAGATGTACTGGATAACAGCCGGGTCGAGGTCGCCGGAGCGGGTACCCATGATCAGACCTTCCAGAGGGGTCAGACCCATCGAAGTATCTACACATTTGCCGCCGATGGAAGCAGAAACGGAAGCACCGTTTCCGACATGGCATACGATAACCTTTGCGTTTTCTGGGTCCAGACCAGCAAACTTGATGGTTTCTTTGGAAACAAAGCTGTGGCTGGTGCCGTGGAAGCCGTAGCGGCGGATGCCGTATTTTTCAAAGTATTCATGTGGGATTGCGTACAGGTAGGATTTTTCATCCATGCCCATACCGAAGGTGGTATCGAATACAGCAACGTTTGGTTTGCCTGGGCATACCTTTTCGCAAGCTTCAATACCCATCAGGTTTGCAGGGTTGTGCAGAGGACCCAGGTCGAAGCACTCGCGGATAGCAGCTTTAACATCGTCGTTGACAACGATGGATTTGGTGAACTTTGTGCCGCCGTGGAGTACACGATGACCGATTGCGTTGATTTCCTCAACAGAAGCGATGACACCGTGGTCTTTGTCGGTCAGTGCATCCAGAACCAGTTTTACAGCTACGGAATGGTCTGGCATTGGGGTTTCAACAACATAGTTGTCTTTACCCGGAACTTTGTGGGTCAGAACGGAACCGTCAATACCGATTCTCTCACACAGACCTTTTGTCAGAACGTGCTCGTTCTCCATATCAATCAGCTGATATTTCAGAGAGGAGCTTCCGCAGTTCATTACAAGAATTTTCATATCAAATTCCTCCATAGTTTTTTAAAGCCTTCCACGCAAAAGGGTGGAAAGGCAGATTGACACTCCTATACACTTACTATATTATTATATCTGAATCAACTTTTCAAGAGAGAAAGAGCGATTTTTGAGGAAAGCGGGCAATATTTTTTAAAAAACCCGGAAAATCGGGCAAACATCCCCGAAAAACGCCGAAATTTGACAATAAAATGACAAAGAAAAGGGAAGGAGAAGCACAAGAATGAAAACAGCCGTCATCACAGCAGAATATAATCCCTTTCACAAGGGGCACAGGTGGCAGCTTGAGCAGGTGCGAGCGGCAGGAGCCAGCCATGTAGCGGTGGTGATGAGCCCGGACTTTACCCAGAGGGGAACGCCCGCCATCTTTCCAAAGCGGCTGCGGGCACAGGCAGCACTGCAAAATGGAGCGGACCTGGTGCTGGAGCTGCCGGTCTGCTACGCTTTGGCGGGTGCACAGCGTTTTGCTTTTGGTGCGGTGCAGCTGGCGGCTGCAATGGGTTGTGTGGACCTGCTGGCGTTTGGAGCGGAGAACGCTGACCTTTTGCAGCTGCGGCAGGCTTGTACCGCTTTGCAGCAGGAAGAGGTCAACCAGAACATCCGGCAGTTGCTGCCATCCGGTATCACCTTTGCAAAGGCAAGGGAGCGGGCAGTGGCTGCGGTGTATGGGGAGGAAACTGCTCTGCTGCTGCAAAAGCCGAACAACATCCTGGCAATCGAGTACCTCTGTCAGCTGGAAAAACTGCCGGATGCGCACATCCAGCCGCTGGCGTTGGGACGGATTGGAAACACCCACGACGGGGAGCCGGTGGGCGAGTTTGCCTCGGCGAGCTTTCTGCGCGGTTTGATACTGGAAGGCAGGTGGGAGCAGGCGCAGCAATATCTGCCGCAGAACGTCTGGCAGCTGTACAGACAAGCGCAGCAGGATGGACAGTTCGCCGACCTGCAACTGGGAGAGCGGGCGGTGCTATCTGCTTTGAGAAGGATGGAGCAAAAGGAGATGGCGCAGCTTGCCGACCTGTCGGAGGGTTTGGAGAACCGCCTGTATCGGGCAAGCAGGGAAGCCTGCTCGCTGGAGCAGCTGTATGCAGCGGTCAAAAGCAAGCGCTATCCGCTGGCGCGGGTGCGCCGCCTGGTGATGAATGCCTTTTTGCAGCTGCCTGCGCAGATGCAGACGCTGTCGCCGCCCTATTTGCGGGTGCTGGGCATGAACGAGCGCGGCAAGCAGATTTTATCGGCGATGAAGAAGACTGCTTCTTTGCCGGTGTCCACCAGCCTGATGAAGCTGGCGCGCAGCACAGAAGCAGCGCACCAGTGGGCGCAGGCTGAGGCAGCTGCCTGTGACCAGTACAGCATCTTCTGCCAGCAGATACAGGCATCGGGCAGCGACTGGAGCCTGCCGTTTGTTTCTCTGTTGGAGCAGAAAGATTAAAAGCAGGCGGGCTTTACCCCAACAGCAGACGGACAGCGGCAGCGCTGGCGGCAAATCCCATCAGGTCGGCGCATAGAGAAGCAGGAGCAGCATAGCGGCTGTTTTTGATGTTGGCAGCGGAGCAGTAAAGGGCGATGGTGTAGAAGGTGGTTTCGGTGGAACCCATCAGCACACTGGCGACCCTGCCGACAAAGCTGTCCGGTCCATACTGGGAGAGAATCTGCTGGAAGGCGACCAGAGCGCCGCTGCCGGACAGAGGACGCAGCAAAGCCAGCGGCAAAACCTCCTCCGGGATGCCCAATACCTTGGCGGGCGCTTGCAAGGCACGGCAGAGCAGCTGGACAGCGCCCGAGGAGGTGAGCGCGCCCACCGTCAGGGTCAGCAGCAACAGCGAAGGGAACATCTCCCACACCACCCGCAGACCCTCCTCCACCCCTTTGGCAAAAGCAGACAGCAGATCGATGTGGCGAAGCACCGCAACCAAGAATACCAGACAGAGCAGGGCAGGAACGACCAGATTGGAAAAGAAGCTCATGCCATTTTCCTCCTTTTTTGCCTCTGCGGCAGGGTGCAGAGAGATGCCATTCCCTTGGCAGCAGCAATGCCGGTCAAAACCGATAGAACCGAGGAGAGCCAGACAGCGGGCAGAATCTCCATCGGGGAGGCAGAACCGGCTTGCAGCCGCAGCATGGCAGCGGTGGTGGGAATCAGCTGAAGAGAGGCGGTATTGAGCAGGATGAGCAAGATGCTGTGGTCGCAAGCACAGGTAGGGTCAAGCGTATTTTGCTGCAACTGACAAACTGCCTGGATACCAGCAGGAGCAGCGGCAGCGCCTAAACCCAGCAGATTGGCAGCCAGATTGAAGCAAATGTTTCGAGCTGCCTCCGATTTAGGTGAAAGACCGGGGAAAAGCAGTGAAATCAGAGGGGAGAATAGACGAGAAAGAGGCTTGAGTAAGCCGGATTGTCGGATAACTTCCATCACTCCGCTCCAAAAACAGATACCACAGCCAACAGAAACGGTTAATTCCACCGCTTTTTGTGGAGAAGATAGAAGATGGACGCAAACTGTTTCCACGTTTCCGTTGAAAATAGCTGTAACAAGTGAAAAAGTGAGCAGAAGGACAACCAATTTGGCAAGCATAAACAGACTTCCTTTCGACAAGATTTGACAGGATTCGATACCATGCGACAAGAGGCGGAGATTGTTCTTAAAAATTTCCAAAAAATGTAAATTATATTGATTGACATTGTGGAATAAATGGTTTATATTTATCAGTAAAAGGCGAATCTTGGAATGTAAAGGAAGTGTATGTCAGATGAAGTCGACAGGAATTGTTAGAAAAATCGATGAGCTGGGAAGAATCGTTCTTCCAATCGAATTAAGGCGCACGATGAAAATGCAGATTCGGGACGAGGTAGAAATCACAGCGGAAGATGACCGAATTATCCTGAAAAAATATCAGCCGAAGGAGAATGTAAGCTGTATCTTCTGCTCTTCACAGGAAGGGCTGCGGGCATTTAAGGAACATTGGATCTGCCAAAATTGCATGGCAGAGCTTTTGACAAAGTAAAAAGCGCAGCACAAAATCGCAAAATCTGAACAGAAGATCGTCTTTTTAAAGTATGAGAGAATCGGAGTGAATAGAACTGGACCGATCGGTTTACAATAATTCTGTCTTGAAATCACAAAGGCAAGGAGATGTTGTAATGATCGATAAACTGGTATTGGCACTGGTGGTCATCGGTGCGTTGAATTGGGGCAGCATAGGGCTTTTCCAATTTGATTTGGTGGCAGCTGTGTTTGGCGGGCAGGCGGCAATCTTCAGCCGCATTGTCTACACGCTGGTTGCATTGGCTGGGGTCTGGGCCATTTCCTTTTTCTTCCGTGACACGACTGCACACCATCCGACAACAAGGGAACGACATAGTTAAAGATAAAAAAGGACCGGAGAAAACTTCTCCGGTCCTTTTTGCTGTTATTGTTCTTTTCGCTTGCACAGCATATTTTTGAGTCTGTACATATTGGCAGCGCGGCGGCGCAGGGTCTTTTCGATGTCCACCGTGATGGTTCCGTCGTCCTGCACCAGCAGAACACTGCCCTCTTCTGCTTCGGGCGGCAGATTTTTTCTGGGCAGGGCATCAAACTGTCCTTCGGGAGTTTCACAGACAACGTATCCTTCTTCAAAACGGTCGATGATCAATTCTTTCATAGATGATTCCCAGCTTTCTGTTATGGTTTTTCGGTTCGTACCGAGATGGAGCTTCCATCACTGGTAAAGGTGATGTTGCCGGACAGGTCGGTCCGATAGTATTCTACATCCATCTGCTCAAGCTTCTGGATGGTTTCCTTGTGTGGGTGGTTGTACTTGTTGCCCTTGCCGCAGGAGATGGAGGCGTATTCGGGAGTGACAGCATCCAGATACTCCCGGGTAGAAGAGGTGGAGCTGCCATGATGACCCATCGTCATCATATCACAGTCCAGGTCGGCTCCGCTTTGCAGCAGCAGCTTTTCCATCTCCTTTTCCTGGTCGCCGTTAAAGAGGAAGGAGGTTTCTCCAAAGTCCAGTCGGCTGACAACCGAGCCGTTGTTCTTGCTGTCAATCTCTTCGGTGACCGGACCCAGCACCGACAGCACCGCACCGCTGCCAAGGTCGAGCGTATCCCCTGCGCGTAGCAGCGACAGGTCCAGGTTTTTCTGCTCGATGACATCCAGCAGGTCCTCATAGGTTTTGGTGGTTGGAATCAGCTTGTCCGGCAGATAACCGAAGAAGACTCCATCGGTGACCTCGATGTTTTGCAGTACCGTGTCCATGCCGCCGATGTGGTCGGCATCGGGATGGGTGGCGATGACATAGTCCAGTTTTTCCAGACCCAGCTGGTCTAAAAATTCCAGCACTTCGTCGCCTTTGTCATTTTCACCGGCGTCGATGAGCAGCGAGCTTTGGTCGGTGGGGACTAGGATGCTTTCACCCTGACCGACATCGATGATATAGACCTTGACCTGACCGCTGACCGGCAGCGAAGGTGTGGGACCGGTCGGACCGCCGTAGAGGATGCGGTCGATGAAGTCCATCGCCTGCTGTGCAAAGGAAGTGTCAATGCCAATCAGGTCGCCGCCGAAGGTAAAAATGCTCAATACAACGGCGATGACAGCAAAGACGGTGACCGCCCATTTGGGAAGGGCGGGATTGGTTTTCTTTTTGCGTCGTTTTGCCATGGTGACCTCCGTGAAAGATTAGCGGTATCTTCCCTTGCGGGAGGAGCGTGTATCATTGGTCAGCACACCGCCGCGGTTGACCACAGTGCTCTTGCGGCTGACCGGTTTGCGCGGCTTGGCTCCGGTGCCGTTGGGCTTGCGGGCAGGTGCGTTGCCGGAGGAAGCTGCCGGACGGCGGGTGTGGGGATTTATGGGTGTGGAAGCTGTGGCAAGACCTCATATAAATGGGTTTTACGATGTTTCGTCATGTACGTACGTACCGGAGGAATGGCGGGATTGATTTTGCCAGTCATGCTCTGTACGTATGTACGCAGCATTTACCCCTGTTTTCTTCCGTTATAGGAAACAGCAGCTTTCAAAGCTGACCTGTTTTCGGGCATTAAAAATCAATGGTAATGGAAACAGCAAAGTTTTTGACCGCAGGACGAAACTATTTCACGAAATCGTGCTTCTCTGAACCGTGTACCCTGTTCACGGAACAATGGGTGTTTTCACTGTTCCAGACCAAACCACACAAAACGGCAAAGTGGGATATGGTCATATATGGACAGGACATCACAAGCGAAATTCTGAACGGATTTCGGAGATTGCAGATTTTTCACTGTTCGGTGCATCCACTCCACCTTGGAGCGCAGAGGTTGCACCGACACATGAACTGAATTATGGAGGATTTTATCAATATGAATATACGCAACGAAATAAAGGCACAGATCATCCGTGCCGGGATGACCATGCAGGAAGTTGTTGACCTGCTCTCGGACGAGTACGGATGGAGCGACAGCGTTTCCAACCTGTCCGCAAAATTACAGCGGGAAAGCATCCGATACAAGGAAGTATTGGAGCTTGCCGATGTGCTGGGATGCGACATTGTATGGCAGCAAAGACGGGAGAAGTGATGCCCCCGGCAACAGCCCCTCGCATCTCCCGTCCCCATAGGCACACCGCAGTGCTGCCTATGGATGGCAGTGAAAGACGCTGCCAACGTCTGCAAGAAACGTTCCGCAGAACAGCTTCATGCAGACGGGCTGACCATGGGAAAAGTTGCAGACATTTTGCCTTGGTCAGCAGAGGTCACCGCAGTGACCGCATACCCCCTCGGGAGAGCCCACGGCACTTTGCAGCCAGAATGGATGAAAGTGTTATAGTGGGTTATTACACTTCCGCAGAAGTGCATCCCCGCAGCCCCGCCCGTCTGCTACTCTCGAAAGAAAGGAAAAAACCTATGGCAAGAAACGATGGAATTGACCGTACCTTTGCCCGTAACCAGGACTTGCCCACCCTCGACGATGTGGCGAAAGTTCAGGAGCATAACGAGCGAGAAAAAGACAGCTACTCCAATCAAGATATTGATACCACCCAGACCCACCGCAATGTCCACTTCAAGAAACCTACCGACAGCTATGCCGCCATGTTCGATCAGATGATTGCAGATGGTGTTATCTCCACCCGTGGTCTGAAAGCCGATGCGGTGAAATATGGGGAGCTGCTGTTTGATGTAAACTCTGCCTACTTCCACAACCACGGCGGCTATGAATATGCCAAACAGTTCTATGCCGATGCCTACAAAGCCGCCGTGGAGATTGTGGGCGGCGAGCAGTATATCCTCTCCGCTGTGATGCACGCCGATGAGCGCAACCGGGCAATGTCCAAAGCTCTGGGCGAGGATGTGTACCACTATCATCTTCATGTGGTTTATATCCCGGTGGTGGAAAAGCAGATCCTTTGGTCGAAGCGATGCAAGGATGAAGCCCTCCGGGGAACCGTTAAGGAGGTCATCACACAGGTCAGCCGCAGTAAGAAATGGGAGTCCAAGCCGGTGCTTGACGAGGACGGTAATCCAATGTTGAACGCAAGAGGAAAAAAGATTTTGAGGTCATCCTACAGTGTGTTGCAGGATGACTTTTTTCATTTCATGCGAGTTGCCGGATATACCGATCTGGAGCGTGGAGAACGTGGAAGCACCGAGGAACATCTGACTGTGACCCAGTTCAAGGTGCAGGCAGAACAGCAGCGGCTGGAAACTGTGGCCGGGCAGGTAGCACAGGCAGAGCAGAGTTTGGAGGATGCCAAAGCTGCCACAGCAAAACAGAAAAAGAAACTGGAATCTTTGCAAAAGGAAACCAAGGCGGTAAAGACCATTGCGCTGACAGTGCAGGACATTGAAGCAATGGGCAAAAAAGCCACATTCGGAAACAATATCACGCTGACACCGGATGAATGCGACACACTCAAACGCTATGCGGTCAATGGCATTATCGCCAATGCTGACAACAAGCGTCTGAAAGAAAAACTGGCTTCCGCAGAAAAGACGGTTTCCATCTGGAAGCAGCGGTATGAAGCGGTAAACGAAAAATATATGGAACTCAAACAGAAAGCCCAACCCTTTCTGGATGCACTGGAAATCGCATCCGAAAAGGTTCGGGCTTTTATCAATTCTATCCTCATCAGAGGAAAGGAAACACAGGAACACGAACACCCTGCCCGGAAGCGTGGACAGGATATGGAACTTTGATGGAGGAATCGCCTATTGAAGAAATATTATGAGGAAGCGAAATATAATGCGGCATTTGACCGCTGTGTGGATGTTATGAGCCAGATGCTCCAGAAATATGGACATCAGGTTTTGGATAAATTGGAACAGGACGCACCGCAGGGAGTGGAGCATTCCGAGGAAAGTAATCAAGCGCAGCTTTTGACGGATAAGGCTGCGTAAAATTTGCAATTTACACGTTGCGTATTCACTATGGCTATGCTATAATGATTACGCAACGTGTATTTTTTTGCTTTTGTGGAGAAAAGACGGATGGATTGTAAAAACAGAATTATAAAGTTGCGTGAAAGCACAGGACTGAATCGGAAAGATTTTTGCAAGCTCGTCCATATTCCTTACCGGACTATGACTGAATGGGAATTGGACAACCGCCATGCACCGGATTATGTGCTGTGGCTTTTGGAGTATTATATCCGCAACGAGGGACTTATGGTAAAAGGAAGGAATGAGGGAGGTGGAGATTCTGAAAAAGAAACAACTTAAATGCTATCTTTATACAAGAGTGTCCACCTCGATGCAGGTTGACGGATACAGCTTGGATGCCCAGCGTGACAAGCTGCGGAAGTATGCGGCATACGAGGATATGATCGTTGCCGGGGAGTATTCTGACGAGGGCTTTTCCGGAAAGAACATTCAAGGGCGGCAGGAGTTTCAACGGATGCTGAATGACATCCAGGACGGCAAAGATGATGTTTCTTATGTGTTGGTCTTTAAGCTGTCCCGATTTGGCAGAAATGCAGCGGACGTTCTGAACTCTTTGCAACTCATGCAGGATTTCGGTGTCAATCTGATCTGCGTGGAGGATGGCATTGACAGCTCCAAGGATGCAGGAAAGCTGATGATCTCTGTGCTGTCTGCGGTGGCAGAGATTGAGCGAGAAAATATCCGCACACAGACAATGGCAGGACGTGAGCAAAAGGCTCGTGAGGGCAAATGGAACGGCGGTTTCGCTCCATATGGATACAAACTGGAAAATGGAAACCTTGTCATTGCAGAGGATGAAGTGGAAGTTATCCGAGTAATCTATGATCGTTATATTCATACAAACGAGGGTGTTACAGGAGTTGCAAAATATCTGAACCGCAACGGGTTTGTGAAGAAGCTGCGGCAAAATAACACCATCCCCGGATTTTCAAGGAACTTCGTGCAGGACGTACTGGATAATCCCGTTTATATGGGTAAAATTGCTTATGGCAGACGGAGAACCGAAAAGAGGCAAGGTACAAGAAATGAGATGCACGTGGTTGAGCAGTCGGAGTTCCCGGTTTATGAAGGACAGCACGAAGCTATCATTTCCGAAGAAGATTGGTATCTGGCACAGGAAAAGCGCAAGATCAATTCTTTCAAGCGGGAAAAGGTCAACAATCCAGACCATGCACACATCCTGTCCGGTATCTTGAAATGTCCATGCTGCGGTAAGAGTATGTACGGCAATATCGCCAAGGCGCACAGCAAGGACAAAAAAACACGGTATTATTACTACTGCAAAAATACGGTTACACCTACCGGGCATGAGTGCAGCTTCCGACTGAATATCGAGCAGACGGAAATCAATAAATTTGTGGCGAAGATTATTTCTGCTATGGTCAACAATCCCCGGTTTGTGGAAGCGATTCAAGCGAAAATCGGAACGGCGGTTGATACAGAGGATATGGAAAAGCAGATCGCCGTTCTGCAAGGGCAGCTAAAGCAAGCCTTTGGAACGAAAAGTCGCTTGGAGCGTCAGATGGATACCTTGGACATCAACGATGTCCACTATGACAGAAAGATTTTAGACTTGCAGCGCCGCTATGATGAGCAGTATGATACCATAGAGGAAATCAAAGTTCAGATTGGCGAATTGCAAAGTCAGATCCGCAACATACAGCAGGAGAAGATTTCCGGTGACAATATCTATCGCTTGTTACTGGCATTTGATGAAGTCTACCATTCCGCAACGGAAGCGGAGCAGAAGGAGTTTATGAAGGCCTTTATCGAGCGAATTGAGATGTTCCCGGAAAAGAGAAAAGACGGTAGTTGGATAAAGAAGA